>ERZ802830.2471-NODE-2471-length-16679-cov-10.6328_pt1 | contig 16679 bp, 9 predicted proteins | sample MGYA00345654_ERZ802830 | MGnify/ENA primary metagenome ERZ802830 (study PRJEB30503, sample SAMEA104212375) | marine metagenome | biome: Westerlies Biome; feature: [SRF] surface water layer (ENVO:00010504) within the epipelagic zone...; material: water...
GCATCATGGAACTGGCAGTCGAGCATCGGGAAACACTTCGACGGTTCAACCGAGTACTATGACGCTGAAATAGACTTTGAAATCGATATCAATCAAGACGGGACAATTGGTAAGCCGATCACAACCGACCTTCAGGATTTTCCACCAGAAGTCCTACCGGGAACATCAGTCGTAAACCTGCCTGTCGGATACGAAACAAGTGGGCTAACATGGCACCAGGGCTTAGAAAAAATATTTGCAGTAAGTGATGAAGGTGTCGTATCGATGATGAATCGGGACGGCACTGAACTCGTGCACTGGAATATTGGTGGTGACTTTGAAGCAATCACGGTTGCAGACCACACAAGCAATTTTGTCTACATAGGTATTGAGAACCCCGACAGCGTAATCGAGTTTGATGTCTCAAGTGGGCAGATCACTCGCACATTCAGTCTCACAGACTGGATGACCGGCCCCAGCAATCTTGGTCTTGAAGCTCTGACTTTCGTACCTGATGCTACTCACCCAGAGGGCGGGGTTTTTTATGCAGGACTTCAAAGCACTGGAGAAGTTTTTCGCTTTGGTCTGTCCATAAAAAGCAGCTCAACCCTAAGTAGTGTGACCTTCATCAATACACTCGTCATTGAGGGGAGTCATACCGACCTTGCTGACCTTTCGTACGATCCATCAAGCGACCGAATACTTGCCTTGTACGATTCACTCGATCGAATAAAAGTGATTGAAAAGGACGGAGAACTCAGGACTCAGTGGGTTGCACCAGGAACGGAACAAGAGGCAATTCTCTATGTTGGTGGTGAACTTTTTATAGGCGAAGATTTCGGAGGTAGCGCGCGGGGCACAATCACGCAATTCTCACCATTCACTTCAATTGTCGCCTGAGGTAGCCGAAGCCCGATACTCATACATCTTGTGTCACTGGAAACATTCGTGCTCAGCATCACCACCACTTATTAGATATGCAGTTAGATCAAGGATTTCATCTTGTGTCATTCGGCCCAACAAACCTGTTGGCATCGCTGATGTTTTTGACACAAACATCTCTTCAATAGAATCCCTGTTTATTGACACTCGCTTATTCGGATCAGTGAGATCGGTATTCAACGTCAAGCTACTTTTATCCTTTTTTGTACCAAGGTTCACGATAACACCATTATGAACAAGTCCGTCATCAGTTAAAATGGTAACCGAAGAAAATTGATCGTTAATCACTCGGCTTGGATGAATAACTTGATCAAGCAGATCACGTGTTGAATACCGTCGGCCAGCAGTTGTCAGATCCGGCCCGGTCATTCCGCCCTGGTTTTGAAATCGGTGGCAGGCATAACAACCGGCAGCTGCAAACATTGTCCGTCCATTTTCAAAGTCCCGACCCTGCATGCCTGATTGAGCTGCCTGCGACAGTTCGTCGAGCTTCCATTCTTTTGCAGGGCGACCATTAAAGACTTCGCCCAGATTTTCAAGGACTGACTTTTTCTCCGGTTTTCGAGCGAGAATTTCTGCAAGTGATTCTTTTTGTGCTTCACTAAGCGATGCAACAGCATCATCTCGAATGAATTCAACAAACTTCGCAAAACTCGCACCACCGCGATAATTCGCAGCCTTCAGAAACCATTCGAAATAGTCTTCTTTCAGTTCGTCAGTCCATCCAGCTTTGAGTAAACGGATGGACCTCGCGTACTGCATCTGTTCCTCCTGAGTTGGAACAGATTGAATCAGTGCAATCGCTTTCTCTGCGATATCCGGTGACTCAAGCCACGCAAGCGTTTCGCACAACAACCAATTCATCTCAGCTGAGTCGGAGGGAAAGAGTGGATCAATCTTCGCGACGAGCTGGTTAACGACTGCTTCATCGGGACGACCAAACCGATTTAAAATAATTTGAAGTGTTCGCTGAAATGTAAGCTGGCTTGCTTGATCAAGGCGAGTGAGATCAATCTTGATCATTGCTTGAAGAAGCTTGTCACGCATGTCTGCATCAACTGGTGGTGTCGACTCGTCTCGATGCTGTGGACACACGCCTGCTACCAGGGTGAGTGCCAGAATCGCCTCAACCTGTTTCTGCGGGTCTGATTCAGTAAGAGCCTTATCTGCCCACTCTTCGACTGGTTGATGCTCAATCGCAGTTCGAGCTGCAAAGCGAATAAAACGATCAGAATCTGAAAGATATGGCCATGCTACGCTAACAGCATCTGCGTCTTTTCTCCCATGGAACGCTTCCAGGCGATGCCGCGTTGTTCTTGCTACATTTTCACTGGACTCATGCACAACTGGATTTGTTGATTCATCACCAACATAGGTCACGCGATAAAGCCCAGACTGAACTTTCCTCCCACCGATTGTGAAATACATGGCACCATCATCTGGATGAATGATTGCATCAGTAATTGGCAGTGGCGCACCTGTAACAAACTCTTCTTTCGTGGCTGTATACGAGGCCCCTTCCGGCTTCAGATGGACTGCATACAACTTGCCCCAACTCCAATCGAGTGCATAGAGTGCATTTTGATATTTCGCTGGAAACTTTGCACCATACCCAAATGTCACACCCGTTGGTGAACCTGGCCCGATATCAAGAGTTGCTGGCAGACTGTCTGCATAAAACGGCGGTCTCTTTCCTGCACCATTCCTCCAGCCAACCTCAGCACCACTTGTCACATGGTTAATTCGTGTCGGACGATACCACGGAGCATTAAAGTCGTACTCCATATCTGCGTCATAGGTGAAGAGTTCACCATCATGATTGAACGCTGCATCAAAAATATTCCGAAAACCATTTGCATAGACTTCAAAATTTTTCCCATCTCGATCAACTTTGTAGATGATGCCACCAGGCGCAAGAACACCACGATTATGACCACGGCCATCAGGAAAACTTGGCAAGAGGTGATCTTCTCCCCAGACTTCTGGTACCTGTGAAGACTCAATATATTCTGTTGGCTTCGTGCTATTTCCGGTAATCAGAAAAAAAGAATTCCCGTCAGGACTCGGCACCACAGCATGTACGCCATGGTCTCCGCGGGCATCCATTTCTCTCAGGCACTCAACTTTATCGAGTTGGTCGTCACCATCACTGTCTGTAAGACGATAGAGGCCTGATGAAATCTTTTTCTCGTAATCGTTGACGCCGACATAGAGCGCATCGTCCGCCCAGACCATTCCGTTGACAGCTCGGATATCAGCCGGCACTGGCTGCACATCGTCAACACTCAGTGTCTTCCCGGGTTTCGGAGGTGTGATGCGATACAGCCCACCAAACTGATCACTCACCAAGAGACGCCCTTTGTTATCTGTACAAAGATTGACCCATGAGCCTTGCTTCTCAGCAGGCACGGAATAGAGAAGCTCTACTTTAAAACCTTTTGCCGCCTTGATGCGTGACACTGGCGTTGCTCTATTCTCAGGACCAGCTACTAATGCTTTGAGAGCAGCCTTCCCTTCCTTACGATTTAAACGCTTAAGCTTTATATCTTTAAACTCAGCTTTCATCGGTGGGCCCTTGTGGAGCTGAAGGGCGATAATCCCTTCTCTTTTCGCTTCCGGATGATTATCAGTGAGGTCCATGGTCGTAACGCCATTAACCTGATGAATCTGTCGGTCACCGATGGCAGTGATGGTCAACTCATTCCACTCGCTATCAACAAGATTTTGATTCTTGTCACCTACCTCGCCTACAACTTCTGGCTTGCCGTCATCGCCGACAACGACCTTCTGAAATCGTTTCGCAACTATTCCTCGCCATTTCTCTGCGTAAAGCATGCCGTAGAACTCGGGCTTCGGGTGCAGATCCGCCTGATATCCTTTCACTGCAAAGCCTTCTGGCTCACCAAACAATTCGCTGCGGTACTGCACGCCTGTGTTATTCCCAGAAAAGCGGACCTTGAGTTTCAAAATAAAGTCACCCACTTCACCACCCTGCCATACAAGAAACGTGTTCGCGTCCACCGGGTGCTCTTTTGTAGTCTGCCCGACAATGGCACCATCTTGCACTGACCAAAGACCTTCTTTCCCTGCCCAGCCAGACAAATCCTTCCCATTGAAGAGTGGCTCAAACTCTCCTGCATGAACGCCGACTGCAAGAACACAAAAGACAGCTGATATCAAAACTTTGTTTACTGTTATCAATTCAGATCCTCCAGAAACTTCTAACCATAGACGCCAGAACGTCTATCTACTCATTTCAACCAGTTTATTTTTTTAAGGACTATCGGGAAAAAGGCTGGGCCGTTTACCAGGTTCATCCACCCACTCATCCAGCAAATTATTTATTTTCTACACACGTTCCGGACAGGAAACCGAACGATCACCGAGACCTGCAACGTCCCCGCTTAAGTTACCTATGTCGCGGTGCCTTTATCCTTATCCTTTATATTGTAGGTGCAAAGCTACTTTCAGTCTTCCTGCCAAAAAATCAATTTCTAAAGTGGCTGCTTCTGCTCGTTCGTCTTTGGCCGTCTTTTTCTAGCCGCTCCCTTAGCAGAAGACGGCTGAAATTTATCGAACCAGTCCTGAGCCATCAGCCCAGAGTGCTGTCTCTCAGGAATCGCCTCGGCAAGGCTGGTTTTGATTTCTGCAAATTCTTTTCGATCAGCCAGATTTGTCCATTCATTTGGATCAATCTGATGGTCATACAGTTCTTCCGAACCATCCTCATACCGAATGTACCGCCAGCGTTCTGTTCGGACTGATGTATTTCCACTACCGTACGATGTGATGGCAGGCCCTCGTGCTTGATCAGGATCATCTAACTGTGGCTTCACCGATTTCCCATCAAGCCACGTTGGTACTTCAAATCCTGCAAGATCGACAAGCGATGGATAGACATCAATCAAACTGGCCGGTTGGAGACATGTTGTTCCTGCTTCAATCCCCGGACCACTCACCAAAAATGGAATATGTGTCGTCTGCTCCCAGATTGCTCCTTTGCACCAATGTTTTTTCTCACCAAGGTGCCAACCATGATCACTCACGAGCATGACATACGTGTTCCGGCCCCGAGGATTCTTCTTCAAGCTCTCTAGAAATCGACCAATCTGTTTATCAACAAATGCAATCGATGCGTGATACGCCTGAATCGTTTCGTCCCACTGTCCATTCTTCACAATGGACTCATGATCACTCAGCCCTTTATGAAATGCCTTATGAGCATGACTTCGGGCAAGCTTTTTAGCGAACTCTGATAGATCATCCCAATCATCTTTTCCTTCTGGCTCTGCCGGCCGCCTGATTGTTTCAACCGGAAACTGGTCAAACCAGGGCTTCGGTACTTGAAGCGGTCGATGTGGCCGATAGAAACCGACAGACATAAAAAGTGGCTTGTCGGTCACCGTCTTCCACTGCTGAGATGCCCACTGTGCAACCTTATAGTCCCCCATCTCCTCGTCTGGTACATCAAGTGCATAGCCATCAGATGGTGGATTACCAGCTCCAAATTTATCTTTCCCAGCTGGCGGCTTTGGGTCTTTGGGCTTTTTAAGAAGCGAATCACCGTCATTACCCGGATTGCCGTGAAAGACTTTTCCTCCACTCGCGACACGATACCCGTGACGCATAAAAAACTGTTGAAGGGTTGGGTTTAGTGACCGCGTTTCTTTGGCGAATTTCGCATTGAAATAGGTTCCCGTATTAAAAGGGTAGGTGCCGTACAGCAGGCTCGTCCGAGAAGGCCGGCACTGAGGCGCATTGCAGTAGGCTTGCGAAAACAGCATCCCGTCTTTGGCAAGCGCATCGATATTGGGACTCTTTGCGTCAGGATGGCCACCGAGACAGCCAACCCAATCATTGAGATCATCAACAATGATGAAAACAATGTCAGGACGTTGTGATGCATCACCCTCAGCTTGTACGGCTGACAATAAAGACACAATACACAGTGCACCAGCAACAAGTCGTGTCATTCGTGCCCCAATCCCTTTCACAAAAATGGCTTTTGGTGCTCGCCATTCGCACCTAAAAATCCCACCGCTGACTTTTTGTCTCATCGTTACCCTGCCAACTGATTTCAATCCAATCAATCTCAATGGGCTGTTTCTGTTGTGGCACAAAGAGCCTGAGATGAACAATACCTTCCTTCTCGTTGATGTCTACTTCGTGCTCCTGCCATGCCCCACCCTCTACTGAAAATGGATGCACCTGACCGGACTCAGGAAATGATGCTTGTCCCTTTGCCCGCCACTGAATCTGGCCCTCACCACTTTTTGGACTGCGCATGCGAAACCGAAGCACGCCGGGGCCACGAGCAGGTATCTTCGCGCTGGCAATAAATGACTTCTTCCCTACTGAGATAACTTTTAAATCGCCATCCTTAACTGATGCTTTCGCATTCTTCGCGACCCAACCAAGCATTTCCTTTCGTGGTGCCTGCTGATCGGTCGGGCTACCAGTCGTCTTCTTCAATGATGCCTTAAAGGCTGGGGGCATCTTTAATCCACCTGCCTGCACGCCAATCTTCTCTGGGTGAAATACACCTGGATCAAAATTTGGATTCACAGCCGGTAGAACAACATCAACTTCCTTGATGTAGGCATCGATCAAATCATCAAGCTCCTGCACTTTTGCTGGATGATCTTTTGCAAGGTTATTACTTTCACCAATATCATCCCGCAGGTTATAAAGCCGATACTCGTGTGCATTATCCTCTCCGTAGTAGAACGTACGGATAAGCTTCCAATCACCAACGTGAACAGACATTGATGGCGGCAGCCAGTGAGGCGTATTCCCGTGACTTGGGAGATACGTAAACATCGGCGACCGCTCAACTTCTGCACCACGGAGAGCTTCGGTAAAATCAACGCCATCAATCACTGCGTTCTTGGGTGATTCCACACCAAGCATGTGCAGCACTGTCGGATAGAGGTCAATGGCTTGAATACGCGTCTCATTCCGTGACCCGGGCTTCGTCACACCCGGCCAAACCACAACTGCTGGAACACGAACGCCGCCCTCATGAATTCCGCCTTTGCCACCACGAAGCGGGTGATTGCTTGTGATTGGCGTGATGTATTTTTCACCTGAAGCAGCATGTTCCTCGAGGCCGCAATGAATATTTCCACCATTATCTGAATAAAAAATGATGACTGTTTCATCAGCAATACCTTCAGCATCGAGAGCATCCAGCAGGCTTCCAACTGCATCATCAAGAGAGTGAACCATTGCAGCATAGGTTGGTGACTGTTGCGGAAGGCCCATTAATGGCTCGTGTGAGGCAAGCAATCTCTCTCTGACTTCCGGTTGTGTAAGACCATCTACAGAGGTACCAAGTTTCTTGCGGTAGCGCTCAATGAGCTCGGGCTTCGCCCCAAAAGGAGCATGGACTGAAAACTGCCAATAATTCAAAAAGAATGGCTTTGTACGGTCTCTTTGTTTGAGCCAAGCAACCGCTTCTGCCGCCATACGATCTTCGATGTGTTCACCCGGCTGACCTTCTTTAAATTGTGGGTTTGTATACCCCCATGGCGCAAGGTAGCTCGATTTTGGTCCCGGGCCCCACCAATGCGGAAGATCACTATCAAAGCCAGACTCAAGCGGGGAGTGGGGCTCGCGGCCAAGATGCCATTTCCCAAAGTGTGCCGTTGCATATCCTGCGTTGTGCAGAACCTTTCCAAGCATGGGAAGATCTGGATCAAGACGTGTCGCACTCTTGACGTTCGTACATTTTTGATCTGGCAGCGCTCTCTCACCCACTGTTGCCTCAAATTGTTCATTCGCAAGGTGCGCTGCAGGTGCAGTCATCCCATGCCGAGCCGGATTCTGCCCGGTCATGATGCTGGCACGCGTTGGGGAACATATCGGACTGGCGTAGGCATTCGCAAACGTCATGCCGCGTGCAGCGAGGCGTTCGATATTGGGTGTTTCATAGAGTGATGTCTTTCCGTAGAGCGTTGTGTCTGCCCAACCCAAATCATCTGCCAATATCAGCACAATATTTCTGACTGGATTGTCAGCAGCCACTGTCTGGCATGCGGCGATTGCTCCAAACAAACACAAAAAACGAAACAAGAAGCCATTCCCCATCACTCGGTCACTTCCCCATTGAGTACGGTTCAGAAAAATTATCACACTGCCATAACCATTTGCACGAATGTCTTTCATTACATATCACATTGACCGACTTACCAAAGGGAACCGGTACCGTCACGTGCCAATTTACCATTGCTAACTCTTTACTAATGACCTTTTGCAAAAGAATTCTTCTCCATCTTTTTGTCACAACAATAGAGTGAGTAGATTACTTCTTACTCGAACCAATACCGATCACTTGCCACCGACGCGATGAACGAAATCTCCCAGCCGTAAGGCTGGTGTAATGATCACCCCACCTTTCAGCATCTCGTTCCTTACGGAAGGCCAGCCAGCAAAACGCTTTTTGAGTCGACCAAAGACTAAACACCCTCGATGACTCTCCAGCATCTAATCGAGTGAAGTCTTTTCAAACTTTTCCTCGAATATTTTTACGGGGTCATAGTCTGGCTTGCCATACAGTTTCTGCTGCCGATCAATTCGACAGTTTGGGTAGTAATCAAAAATCTCGCCCTGCCCCAAGACCCTGGGATCACCCTGAGCCTCAAGTTCGGTCCGTAGCTGAAGCCAGAGTTGGCTCATAGTGCCTGCGAAGGCTGGATCACTTGCCAAATCTCGAACACAATCAGGGTCGTTCTGCATATCAAACAACTGTTCAACAGGCCGCTTCCCAAAACTCATGTCGTACCATTTATTGGAAGCATCGCCCTGAGTCAGGTTCGTCAGAAATTGTTTTGTTGGTGAGTCATCACAATTGAGCAGTCCATATTCGGGATCGCCTACCGGCCAGCGATGCGGCTCGAAGTTACGAATGTATAAATACTGATCATTGCGTAGAGCACGTGATGGATACGCGACTGAGAGAAGCTCTCCGTCGGTCCGACCAATATCGTGTCGCTCTTTCCCTAAAAGTGTGTGGTCACGCTCAGCATTAATCCTGCCGGAATCAGTGGCCAGTAATTGCGGCAAAAAACTGCTCCCTGTCATCTGATCATCCAGCGGCACCCCGGTGACTTCCAACAACGTTGGTGCAAGATCTGGAAAGGTAACGAAATCTGTTACCGTCCGACCGGGCTTGATCCGATCACCCCAACGAACAGCAAACGGCACATGAAACCCATCGTCGTATATCTGGCCTTTTACTCGAGGGAACGGCATGCCATGGTCTGACGTTGCAATAATAAGCGTATTTTCAAGCTTGCCGTGAGCTTCAAGATGTTTGAGCGCTTGCGCGATGTGCTTGTCATACCACTCAACTTCTATGGCATAGTCGGCAAGATCACCTCGAATGGTTTCATTGTCGGGATAATATTCAGGAACAACGACATCAGCGAGATCTCGACCGTCTAGTTTCCAATTATCTAAACCATATCCTCGGTGTGGTTCCTTCGTTCCAAGCCAAAAACAAAAAGGCTTGTCGTCCGGTGTTGCTTTGAGAAATGCTTGAAAGTTCGCTGCATAGTCGATACTACTGATCCCTTTATATGGCGGCTTCTTCTGGAGTTGATTCCATGGATGTCCTGCTGGGTTATCTGCTTTCCGACTTTTCCCAGCATCCTCGGCATTCCAGATGCCCGGCCCCCACCCTTTACCGGTGAACCCAATCGAATAGCCATGTTGCTCCAGTAGATACGGATAAAACTTCCACTTTTCAGACAGAAAGGGATTGTGATTACAAGCTTCTTCCAACTGCCATGAGTAACGCCCCGTCAGCAGGCAGGCACGTGCTGGCGCACACTTTGGATTGCAGTTATATGCCTGTGTAAAGAGCACGCCCTCTCTCGCAATACGATCAAACCCAGGCGTCTTCACATACTGACATCCATATGCACCAAAACTATCCCGTGAGGCATCGTCGGCGATAATAAAGAGAATGTTTGGTTGATCAGCAGCCACCAGCGCTGATGCCCAAAACCCGAGGAGCAAACCAACAAAAATCTTCATGAAAATTCCCCCACTCTTTCATCGACCAGTTGTGATTATGAAAACCCGCGGTCTCAAATCGTTGAACCAAAACATCACTCAGATGGTGCAAAGAGTTTACCAACATGCTGCGAAAGATTATTTCTCAACCCCGCAACCTCTTGCCCCGGCTGATGGATGAGGAATGCACCTACCAGCTGCCGCTTCCGATCAACGACAAGATAGGCTCCCATCGCACCACCGTGAAACACACGATCTGCCAAATCTTGATTATCGATGTCATCACAGTTCCAACCAAGCCCGTAACTTCGCGTCACCTTCTGTGGCAACTGCAATGTCCGCATCTCATCAATCGATTCCCTTGAAAGCACCTGTTTGTCATGACACACACCATTTTCAATGTGCATAACTCCGAATGCTGCCAGTTCATCGAGTGTCGTAAAGAGTGATCCACCAGGCAGAATAAAACGAAGCTCTCCACCTGTGCGGGATGGTTGTCTTTCCAGCACACCACGGCTTTGTCTGCTGTAGGCCGTCGGCACAGCCTTTCGAATTTCTTTTGACGGTAAGTACGTCGTACGACTGAAGCCCAGGGGCTGAAATAGCACCTCCTGAGCAATATCCTCAAGTGATTGATCAAGCACAACTTCTGCAATTCGTCCTGCAACACAAAACCCGGAGCCCGAGTAGATGAACTTTTTTCCTGGCTGGCACTCAAGTTCATACGTCGCCATACGACTGACAGCTTCACCAAGTGGTCGCTGAAAGTTGCGTATCAGATCAAGCTTTTCAGCACTGATTCCCTTGTTTCCCCAGAAGCCTGCTGTGTGCGAAAGAAGGTGCCGAATCGTCATCCGGCGAGTAAGAGGCTTCCCCCCCTTTACTTTCATGTCCTTAAACTCAGGCAAATACTTTTCAACCGGATCGTCCAGCGTGAGCTTCCCCTGATCAACAAGAGCCATAACAACACTGGCGAGAACCGGTTTCGAGACAGAAGCGATTGGAACCAATTCATTCGTAGTGAAGGCTCGCTCCGATTCAATATCTGCAAACCCAAATGCCTCTCGGAAAACGACCTCTCCCTGATGCACAATCAAAAACGAACACCCCGCGATGGCCTGCTGGTCAACAGCTTGCTGCAAGACACCAGCGAGTGAATCAAGCTGCTGCTGATTCAACCCATGAGCATGTAGATCTGTCGTTACTGGCAAGGCACCTTCCTGGCCAAGACCAATGGAACAGAAACCACAACTCCAAGCCACCGTAACTGTGGCCAAAAAATGATACACCCGCATGCTGCCTACCTACTCTAACCAAGTCGTCCTAGTTGCTCTTTAATTCATCAATACCAAGTGTGCCATCGCCATTCGCATCAAATTGCTGGAAGCGTTTGGTCAGTGCTGCAACATTCCGGCCAACAGGGTTGCCAATGAATTCCTCAAGCGTGATTCCACCATCACTGTTGCGGTCACGGGCCTGAAAAAATTTTTCTGACAACCTTTCCTTTGGCGGGATAGTCTTTGACCGCTTTTGTTGCTTTGGCATCGCCTTGCTTTTGACATCTGACAGAACAACTGAAGGATACTCTACGTTAATACCGGACAAATGATCGAGTAACTCTGCCTTCAGTGATGCATACATCTCAGGGTATTCTGTCCGCAGGTCATTCGTTTCAGCAACATCACGTTGAAGATCAAAGAGCTCGAGATTTTTTTGAGATATTTCATCCGCCAGAGCATCCCAATCTGGAGAATAATCACGTCCTACACTGGCCCACAACTTATAGTCGCCCCTTCGAACACCAATATTCCCCCATAGTTCAAAGATCATGGTCCGCTCTGGAACTGACGTTTTTCCATCGGAAAGCATGTGAGGTAAAAGAGACATCCCTCGAAGGGGATTCTTTCCATTGCTTTCAGGAACAGTGAGACCAGCCGCATCCAATAATGAAGAAAAGATATCACAGTGCATTACGTGACTATCAGACACGAGGCCACCCTGAGGGATTTTGCCTTTCCAATTCACAAGAAAAGGAACATTAAGCCCACCCTGATAGGTCGTGGCCTTCCCTCCCCGTAGTGGACCATTGTTCCCGGGAAACCTTCCGCCAGCAGCACCTTCCTCCATGGTGCAGCCGCCGTTATCACTGACGAAAACGATGAGCGTATTTTCAGCAACACCAAGCTCATCTAACACACTGACCAGTTGACCAATGTTGTGGTCCATGTGTTCGAGAATCGCAACATAGTCACTCCGAAGAAAACTCACCCCACGATCAAGAGCTTTTTTCACCCAGGCCTCTGGTGCCGAGGCTGGTTTTGACTTCTCAACGCGGAGTGGGCCATGCACCGCGTTGTAGGCCAGATAACAGAAGAAAGGAGATTCTTTACCGGCATTCTCTCGAATGAAGTCTTCTGCCCATTGGGTGAACAACTCGGTGGCATGCCCCTTTGCGAGAGGATCGTGTTCACGATTGTGCATGATTTTGGAACGAGATCCAGCAATCCAATATGGGTGGGCCCCACCAAGAAAACCATGAAACTCATCAAACCCACGATCATTTGGAACTTCGCCCTCAAGAGAACCAAGATGCCATTTCCCAAAGGCGCCCGTTGCATACCCAGCCTCCGAAAGATACTGCGACAGCATCTTCACATCACGTTTAATTCCCCGGTACCCGGGTGACCCAAGCGGCTGACTACCGGGGCCACGCCACATGCCGTTTTCAGTTGAGTACTGTCCGGTAAACATGCATGCCCGAGATGGCCCGCAGAGTGGAACAGTGTGGTAATTCGGAAACCGCACGCCCCGGTTTGCCAGCGCATCAAGCGTCGGAAGCTGCACCTCGGTATTGTCCCAGTTCGAAGGTAAGTCTCCCCAGCCATGATCATCTGAAACAATGAAGAGAATATTCGGTGTGGCAGCAAAGCAACGCATACCAAAAAGGCTTGCTCCAACCAGAACAAGCACACTCAAAAATGATATGCATTTTGTTAAGACAAAACTCTTCACACTTCATTCCCTAAAAGCCGCGTATCTTTTCTGCCATATATGGACGATGGAACCATTTTTTGGTTACTACCAGAAATGTCGTATCACTTCAAAATTGTACACCGGCGATCACCACTGCCGTTTCTGCGGCATGCCTTCATGCCTATGATTTTGACTCATTTTCCCTCAAGCAACTTGTCACGTAAAAAGGCAACATCCGACGAATACTTTGAACCTGAACCTGGGTAGGACAGATCAGCCTCAACACCAAGTTCGTCAGCCTTTTCCTTGAGCTTTGTTCCAAAAACCACGTGATGAATGAGCCACCCTCTCACACGGTCCTTATCACCACTGGGCTTCTTCGCATCTGGTGACATCCCGTAGCTCATAAAAATCGGTGGATCATCAGGTGATATGAGGCGGAGTGCCGAACATTGCTTGGTCGTTTCATCCACTTCTTCAAGGGTATCTGCACCCCACATTTTCATACGAATCTTCTCTGGATCATTCTCACCATTGAAAGACTTTACAAGTACTTCAACAGGAACATCCTCACCCAAGAGTGGCAGAATGTTCTCGATGTAAAATTCTCCTTCTGATGATGTCTGACCACCTGCTGTGGCTACACACAGCAGTCGCGTTGACTCTCGTTCAACGGGATCATCACTGGTGGTGTCAGCCATATCATCATTGTAAGCAAGCCACATACAGATCTGGGCACCGGCAGAACCACCAAAAGCTGCAACCCGCTTCGTATCAATATTCCATTCATCTGCCTTTGAACGCATAAATTGAATGGCTCGCCTTGCATCATGATGAGCGGTTGGCAAAGGGTCTGTTGTGACAAAACGATAGTTGATAGCTGCGACAGAAATTCCTGCGTCGAGTAACGCATTCAACTTTTCGGACTTCAGCTTTTCCTTGCTACCACTCTTAAAGCCACCACCATGAATGTAGACGGCCAGTGGCGTTGGTTCCTCGGACTCAACAAGCCAGATATCAAAAATATTTCGGTCGTCTTCTCCATACTTCACATTCTCAAAGCTTGGCTTTCGCCCAGACTTTGACTTTCCATTACCGAAAAATCCACCAGTCGGCGGGCTTGTGTCATTCATCCGTTTTCGCAGCGCAACGACTCGCTTCAACAACTGCTCTTTTTCCTTATCTGAAAGTGAGCCATCGCCATCAACATCAGCTTTGGGGTACCGCTGGATCGCACGCCGGCTTACGGCAGCCTCTTCTTCATCCGAGAGCACCCCATCTTTATTGGTATCAGCCTGAGGAAAGAATCGAAGAATCTTATCTGCAAATGCGTCTTCTCCTTTCAGGAAATTCATATCGGACAGAAGACAACAGAAAATAATTATCGGAATCAAAACAGACAGTTTCTTCATAATGTCATTAAAACCCCAGAGACAAGACATTGGACAATCACGATAGTGTATTGAACTTTGGATGACGCCTTTTGTTTCGTCATAAAAACCATACGTACGAAAAATCAAGGAGAAACTGGAATAAGATACTTTATTTTGTGAAAAATAAGGACACGACCGCCCTATATAAATTACGATTATTTCCATAAAGGGGATTTCTATGAAAATACAACGCATGCCTTCGCTGGCAATCAGCGCACTTCTTCTAGTCTCTATTTCTCATACCGCCGATGCGAGCGACTGGGCGCAGTGGCGCGGCCCAAACCGTGATGCAAAATCACAAGAGACAGGGCTACTTGATACCTGGCCAGAGGATGGCCCACCCCTTACCTGGAAGGCAACGGGGGTCGGCGGAGGATATTCGAGTATCGCTCTAGCCAACGGTCGCATCTTCACAATGGGTGATCTTGATGATGGAAGTTATGTGATTGTTCTCAATGAAGCTGACGGTTTACCTATCTGGCAAACTCGGATCGGTGAAGCCGGTGGCCATAAGCGGTACCCAGGCCCCCGTGGCACACCAACTATTGATGGCGGCGATGTTTTCGTTTTAAACCAGTACGCAGACCTTGTTTGCCTGGATGCAGAAAGCGGCGAAACAAAATGGTCGGTGAATCTTGTTGATCAATATGGCGGGAAAATGATGTCCGGGTGGAAGTACAGTGAGTCTCCACTTGTTGATGATGACCGGGTGATCTGTACTCCCGGTGGTTCTAACGGCACATTGCTCGCCCTCGACAGAAAGTCCGGAAATAAGCTTTGGCAGACGGAGGGCTGGACCGATCCTGCTGGCTATTCATCTGTGATCACTGCAACGATTGATGGCACTCGACAGTACATTCAGCTCACCGGAAAAAGTGTTGCAGGCATTGAACCAGGTTCTGGGACGGTTCTTTGGCAAGCGGACCGGGAGGGTAAGACAGCAGTTATTTCAACGCCCATTGTTCAAGGGAACACTGTATTTGTCACATCAGGTTACGGTATTGGATGCAATGCTTTCAGAATCACAGACGACGGCACGAACTGGCAGACTGAGCAGCTTTACGCCAACAAAGAAATCATGAATCATCATGGTGGAGTCGTGTTTCTTGATGGCCATATCTACGGATCAAGCGGCGGCACATTCCGCTGTCTCGATCTTGACAGTGGTGAACTCGCCTACGCCGGACGCAGCGCGGGCAAGGGAGCAACCGTGTATGCCGATGGCCATCTTTATTTGCGGAGTGAAGCTGGTCCAGTCGCTCTCATTGAGGCCACGCCAACAGAACTTGTTGAAAAGAGTCGTTTTGATCAGCCTGACCGAAGTGAGGAAAAAGCCTGGCCTCACCCGGTCGTCGCGAATGGAAAGCTCTATCTGCGTGATCAGGACATCCTGCTCTGTTATGACGTGAAGAAGAATTAATTCCCAATGCAAACCTAGTTGGCTTTCCAAAGGCTTACAGAATCAAACATGATTCTGTTTGGTGCATTGGCGAAGGTTTTGAAAGTCAATTCACTCCGTCCCTCAAGAGAGACCTGCTCATGCTTGATGAGCTGGCCTTTTCCATTGACCTCAATCCAGAGTTCGCCCTCTTGGAATTCAAGTGCAACATCAAGCCATTCATTGAGTTTGACGTCGGGGGCTTTTCCTGAGAACTGTTCCCCTCCGTGGAGTTTTACGGCATAACCATTGTCTGTAAAACTCACTGTGTTGATGTGGTGGCCAATATCAAACTTTGGTCGACCTACCTGAAACTCCTTTCCTTCAAACTTCACCCGCATACGAACAACGAATTTTGGCGGCAGATTATCGAGTCGAATAACAGGCGACAGCCCGAGATGGTGATCACGCTTCAGCGCCTTCTCAGCTTCTGCCGCATTTTCGTAGTCCGGGGCACCGATTAATAAACCGTCGACAACTTCCCAATTCTTGGTTCGTGTCTGCCACCATTTTTTGTTCAATGGGCCGTCAAACCCGTCTGTGTAGATGAGTTCACCAGACTGAAACAGATGCGAATCAATCGGGGGTGGATCGACAGCGAGAAGATTCGAGGCAAGCACGACGACAGACAACACTGCAAAAAAAACCTTTTGGACACCCATCACGACATACCCCTTTTTATCATTTGGAATGAAATGCCTTGCTTTGAACAACAGCATGAACGAACTCGCTCACTGCATAATCTTTTATTTTTGCAGCCTGAACCACTTCCTCTGCAAAGTCTTCATCAGTAAAGCCGAATGGTCGGCCAAGAGCATACTCAATTAAATGCTCAGTAAAACCACGAGCAAAATCATCCTGACGACTGACGACAATGTCTCGTAATTCAAAATAGT
>ERZ802830.2472-NODE-2472-length-16674-cov-7.50587_pt1 | contig 16674 bp, 18 predicted proteins | sample MGYA00345654_ERZ802830 | MGnify/ENA primary metagenome ERZ802830 (study PRJEB30503, sample SAMEA104212375) | marine metagenome | biome: Westerlies Biome; feature: [SRF] surface water layer (ENVO:00010504) within the epipelagic zone...; material: water...
ATTATGCACTCTTTAGGACCAAAAGTCAAGCACTTTATTCGTTTTTTTCTTCGTATTCTACCCTTGCTAGGATATACTCCTTTACGAGTTCTGAACGAACAATGTCCTCAGGACCAAATTCTACTGTTCCAAACGATCGCATATTCTCCGCTATTTGTATGAACTTCTTCATCCCCGACTTATCATTATTCTTATATAAGTCTGTTTGTCTAAAATCACCACAAAAGATGATTTTTGATTGATGTCCAACCCTAGTCATAATAGAGTTAATTTCCATGTCATTCATATTCTGACATTCGTCAACTACTATTACCGAGTTGTCAAGTGTGATGCCTCTAACAAACGAGGTGCACATAAAGTATAATTTCTTCTGCTCCATCAGTCTGTCATATGGTTTCTCCTTTTGAGGAAATAACTCGTCCATCATATTTTGATAGGGTATAGAATATACATCTATCTTTTCTCCATAGTCACCAGGCAAGTGTCCTATTTCTCTGGAAGGCACTGCTGAACGAATTATAATTAATTTATTATACGGACCACCTCTATTAATTACATCTTCCATTGCCTTGTACATAGCAATAAATGTTTTACCCGTTCCAGCAGAGCCGTGCAATAACAAAGCATCTTTGCGTTTGTACATTTGCCAGAATAAATTTTGAGTATTTGTAATTGGATCGAATCTTGCGAGATCCTGTGATTGTATTTTGAGTGGCGTTGATCGCCTGCCTTTTTGTTTGTTGTCTTGTACTAGTTGTAGATTACGTCTAGCCATTAATTGTTCTCCTGTTAGTTATAAGTCTACGCAACATAGGTGTTGCCCTAACATGATATAATATTTTCTATAAGTCCTCCTATATGTTATCTGGTTTGGATTCTGCCATCAGGTTACCTACTCTCTTTTTAACATCTTTAACGACATTTCTAACCTTTACAGATTTAGCATCTTTTTTGCCGTAGTCTTCTGCCATAGGTGAGTAAGGATTGGATTCAGCTACTCTTGATAAAACTTCTTTGAAACCGCTATCAGTTTTTGTTCTATCGCCAGTACTGCCTACAAGTCCTGGTGCTTTTGTTATGATTGATTTGATATTAGGATTTTCCTCGAGGAACTTACAACGATTTGACCATGTCATCATTTCGTCCCACACCTCTCCTTTTTCATTCTCGAAACTGTATATTGGCATAATGTATTTGTTTTCCTAATTTGTTACGGGTACGGCTATTTCTTCCATTCCGTCTATAATTTTATTTATAAGCTTCCTGGCAGGTAGAGAGAATAGGTCTGAGTTGTAGCCTCTTATTAAACAATCTTTGATGTATAGTGGATCAACCTGAGCTAGTGTTTTTCTAGTATGCCCTATTTCTTTCCAACCGTATGTGTTCAAACACAAGACAGCCAAGTCTATTTCGTCATCTGTATAGAATGACATCCTATAACCTTTTATTACTTTCGGTACAGGTTCCTTTTTCGGAAATTTAATTACCTTAGCCATCTTATTTTTATTTATATGCAATCTATGTTCAACCAGGATTATTGGTAAACATACTAGATACCGTAAGGGTCTGGTACACTAATAATCTATCTTTTGTTACGATTATTTTATGTTTTTGATTGTTATTTAGCATGAAAAAGCCTGTTCCTTTACTTGTAGGAGCTTTATAATCGTCCATGAATATTGTACTGTCTTGATTGTCTTGTAAGTTAATTAATAGTACACCTAATATAGCTCTGTTATCTATATGATAACCCATGTTCATTCCTTCTTTATCATTTATTACTAGTGCGTTGTCTGTAGGTATACTAAAATTATCCCACCAGTTTTTCCACATTTGGTCTATTAATAGTTTGTCTGTTTTTTGTACAATGTTATTTAATTCAGAAATATTTTTATTCCATTGTTCAGTCCAATCCTCAGGATAAGGTTTTAACATTTCTACTCTTAGTGGTGTAAGAGCTAGACCGTCTGAATGTTCATGAGGTTTGTCAGGTGTAAAGTCTGCATCTGGCAAATCCCAGCCTTGTATTTCCCATAAAGGGCTAACACCCATTTGTTCAATATACTTAGCCTCCACTTGCAATAACCCTTTGAGTTTTTGCTGACTCTTCTGTCATCAAACCAAATATTTCATTGTCGCCTGTTCGAGAACGAGTTAGTCCTCTAGACAATCTTATAACTTGATCAAAGTATACCTCTTCCATAGTTTCTGCCATACCATGAAAACTCTTACAACCCAAGCCTTTTATATATTCCAAATCTTTATACTCCGGGAACACTTCAAAATAATTTTCATCTCTACTTTCATCTAACCAAAAATGTTTCCAATATAATCTATCCCATTCCTCATGTGCTGGCGAGTTGTTCATAAAGTTTTTTAAGTTCTCGAAGTCTCCATCTGACTTTCCATAAGCAGCTCGTTTATCCGCTTTGTGTCGCATAGTAGGAACAGATCTTTCTTTTGTATCTCTCCAATTTTGTATCCATGCTATATGTTCATCATATATTTTTGTAAGTTTTTCTTTATGATGTGGAGGTAAGTTTCTAATGTTATAATGATCTGGCCCATATAATATGTTTATCATAAATTCGTCTACAAGTATATATCCTTTTTCAACCCACTCCTTATGAAAATCTACAATATTATAAGCATTCATAATACCAGTTGTAGGACTAATATAAAAACCAATATGAGGTGTTTCTTTTCTTAATCGTTGAATGTTCTTTTCTACTTCACTCCAAACAATTCCTTTTCTAATATACTCTCCTTTTGCATGAGAGCCATCTAAACTAGCTCCTATTTGTATATGAGGAAATCTTTTCCAATATTCTATTACATCATATTTTCCAGATGTGAGTTGAGAAAAGTTTATATTGTATGTAAGTGAAACATCTGTTCTATTGTTGTCTATTAAGAATTGTAATATCTCATAATGTTCTTTCATCATAGTAGGTTCACCACCAGCAAAATATAATCTTTTAACATGTGGTAAATGAGGCTTTAAAGAATCAACTGATAATACATGATCACGAGGCATATAAGGTTGCCCGTGTGTCCAATTTTTGGGATCACTCCAAATTTCTTTTGGCGTTGGTTTATGGTGTAGCTCATTTAATTGTAATTCTTCTTTATACCACTGACTACTAAATGAACCACTACATGATCTACATCTTAAATTACATAGAGTGCTGAATCTAACATCCATGTGTTCAATTGGAGCGATAGTATAATCAACAGACATGTCTTCTCTAATACTTTGTCTTATAAGTTCACTTGTTTCAAACTCACGAGATTTTTGTACAAAGCCATATCTATATTCTTTTCCGGGTGTGTTTTCTTGTTGTCTCCAACAATGCTTACATGCATCGTTTTTTATTCCATTTAAAGAATCTTTTCTAACTTTTTTAAAATAATCTTGATTTAATAATTCTGCAATACTCTTAGAGTCGTCTTCAATATAAGGTAATTTATTTGTATCCTGCTCGTCCATAACACAGCAGCTACTCATTCTATTTTGAGGATTTAAATACAAAGATGTAAACAAGGCAGGGCAATAGGCATCATTCTCTTGTATTGCCTCCCATTCTTGTTTTGTATATAAAGGCTTAGACTCTGTAGTCATCTGATTTCCATTTTAACATTGTATTTTGATCTACTAACTCAATATGTTTTATTTTTTCATTGGCATATATGGTAGCTATTTCTTCCATTGACACATCATTAAGTAAACTCGCTACTCGAGGTGGATAGTTAGCAGAGTGTGCTGGATCGTTCATGTCAACATATTCTTGTAAGTTATTTTCTATAACCCAATCCCACATCTTCTTATTTTCATTATCCATATTGCCTGTATTGTTGGGTGAAGGTCCTTCGTAAAAAATACAAATTACTTCTGTTGCAATAAATTTCTGTGGCCTTACAAGTCCTCTCTTTATTAGTTCTATGTCATTATCTTTCCAACAATGGTGTAGGTTCTTTCCTACAGTATGATATCCTAAAATCATATCACCATTATCTGAGGCATAGTTAAATTGTTTGTATTCTTCTTCTGTTATAGGTATTAAATGTTTATCCCATTTTGTAGGACCAGTAAGATAGAAAGCGCAATTAGTACTTAAAGTCCAATCTGGATTGCTCTTTTTATTCTTAATCATATGTTCTAATGTATGAATGTCTATATTTAATCTCTGTAAAGGACTGTCTCCTAACAATACTCTATTAGGCCTTACATAAGCCTCCATCTCTTCTGTTATTTCATGGAATCTTTCATGTAATCTATTTAATGTATCTTGTAATTTTTCTTTAGACTTATCTGTTTTGTGAGCGGGACACTTCTTAGGCATATCTATAAAAAACTTTTCAGGTCTTTGCCATGGAACTCTGTTAAACTTGTGCCCATAAAATTTCCATTTTACATAATCGCCTTTTTTATAATTAGGATCGTCTTGTTGTTTAATTGGTTTTAATTCTGTTAGTTCACTTCTATTCCACATGCAAACATCTTTGTACATATTATCCCAAGTTTTTAAAAACAGATCCTCATCATAATCTGGGTGAGCCCACCAGCCTGTAGGATAGCATTTAAATTTTGAATTGAATGTTGCAGTAATGGCGTCTAACCATTTTTTAGCAATAGGTGTATCGTCAACCTCATAGATAATTCTTGAACCCTTATCAAAGACTAGTGTATAAAATATATTGCTACTCATCTATTAGTACCATTGGAATTGAATTTGTTGGGCCATACGGCTCTTCTTTGTATTTATCGCTTATATATCTTTCTAGAAATTTTGTGTACTCGGGTACAACATCTAAAAAGTTTTCCTTTCTGTGATTGTCTAGATACATGTTTTTAGAATAAAAGTATTTAAATGTTTCTTCATCTACTGTAGGTTGTGCCATAAAGTCTCGCATGCCTTGTATATCGCTTTCATATTCTTTCCAATCTCTTTTGTCCCATACAGATGAAATATAATCTTTCATATCCTGTGGTGCATATCTTAATGACATCCAATCAGGAAAATGTACTAAGTTATTCCATATTTTAAAGTTAGGATATTCTTCTTCTACTAACTTATGCATCTTAGGTAATTCTAAAGCATTGAGCCAACTTAGTGTAAAAGAGACTTGAACATTTAACTTACAACCAGTTGACTCTAATGTTTTATGTAATTCTATATCTTGTTCCTTATAATGTGTTGCTAGTTCATGATATACTTTCATGTTCTTAAGTACTGTATTCCAATCACCTAACTTTCTCATATAGTCATATGATTTTCCTGTTCCGTCTATACTAAGACCTATACCTACTCTTTTAAAATTTTCTGCCCAATAAATTATTTTATCTTTTAATATTATATTGGCATTTGTACTCATGTCTAAAACAATATCTTTTGCATAACCTAATTGTATTAACTCATCAAACATTTGATGCCATTGTTTAATGTACATAGGTTCTCCGCCCACTACTTCTAATCTTTTTAATTTAGGATACCAAGTATGTCTGTCCTTCCACAATATACCTTCTTCATCTCCTGCTTGTCCATGAGGCAAATCATAACCAGGATTATCATGATACTTGTTATGTTCTAACATCCATTGTGAACTATGACTAGGTGTACACGAACGACATTTTAAATTACAAGAATTACTAATAATCATTTGATATTCAAATGGAATGCCTGGTTCTTCTCTCCAATTAATATCTACTTCCTTTAAAGACTCATATACTTCATTGTTGTATGTTAGTCTTTTGCTCTTTCTGTTGTTCTCCTCATCTACCCAACATGTCTTACATAAGTCTGGTTTTTTGTTTTGTCTGAATTCTTCTCGTAAGTCCTTCATATACTTACTACCAAATATTTCTTTTAATGTATTTTGTTGGACATACATCTCTTCGCCCGATTCGTTTTTAATATTTTCTCCATATAAGCAACATGGGCGAACTGTACCATTAGGATTATTACTGAAACCTGTCCAAGGTATTAGACAAAGATTTTCTGGATAATCTAAATGTTTCTTTTCGTAAGGATCGCCTACTACTATTAACGGAGGAAGTTTCATGCTATCCTACCCGGCCAATATTTATTTCTAGTGTTGTCCATCCACTCAATATACCTAACATCTAATCCTTCATTAGTTTTGTTTCTTCTAAGTTTATATTGATCAAAGAACTGTATCATATCCTTTTCAACGATTCCTATATCGTGGTTCATTTTATTCCACTCTGAGTTTCTAAGAAAATCTACTAAGTTCCATATTTGTATAGCAGAGTGTTCATCATGTAATAGATCAAATTCATTTTTCATACAATACTCTATTTCATCTGCTAACTCTATTCTATATTCTTTAGGTATTAATTGTATTTGATAAAACTCTGGGTGGTAAACTCTATTAGCATTTAAGTTTATTCTTTCTTGGCCAAATTCTTTTCTTAATGTTTGTACCATTCTTAAATAGTCTATATAAGACCAAACTGTGGCGTTACTAATAGCAGTTGTAATCGTTAATTTTATATCACTTGTTTCTAAAACTGTTCTAACATTCTTGTACCATTTGTCTGCCTCAAAACCATCTCTAATAAACTCTGCTTGTTCCATACTACTTTCACAGCTTGTATGTATCTCAACACCGTTAGCATCTCTGCCAGGTGGTTGCCACTTGTTAGCCCAAATCCATTTTGTTTTAGCTATAAATTTTTCTACTTGTCCTTTGTGATGTATCATGTTGGAGTTTACAATTAACTTACCTTTGTATTCAAAGTCGTCTTCAATTAGATCTAAAAACTCCCAGAACTTAATATGTAATAGAGGTTCACCACCTGTAAATCTCATAACAAGAAGTTCTTTTTTTAATTCTGGCCACCAATCAAAAAATGCTTGTATGTATGGATTATCTTCTTCTTTAATTATTTTGTCTTTAAAATCATCTTCAAATCTATTATTGCCTACTATATTGTATGGTCCATTCTTTTTAATATCTTTTGCCCATGTATTACTAAATTTAGGACCACAATAGGCACAAGCAAGATTACATGTTCTACTAAATGCTATTTCCAATCTTTGAGGTACAACAACATCTGGAATATCGGATGCAATAAGATGAGAGTTATATGTTCTGGACTTAACCATCCTATCACTTGTTTGATCAAACTTCTCAGCATTCCAACAATAAGAACACCCGTCAGGTTTTTCTCCTTTTAACATGCGATGTCTTTCGTGTATTTTTTGAGGAGTATTGTGTAGGGTTTTAGGATCGTTAGGATCTAGATCTATTTTATGTGTAGGATTATGATGACAGCTAGCAGTTTCTCCTAAGTACAACCACATAGTAGCTTCCATCCATTTTGCCATACAAAATGAACCACTAATAGGATCTAAAAATTGTTTCTTAAAATCTTTAGGACTAAGATCCATACGGATCATATATTTTTCTTGCCACTTAGCAGCTTCGTCCTGTTCAGCTAACTTATTCCAAATAAAGTTTTTGTTTATAAGATCAGCCATTTTTCAGCTCCTCACTTATATACCCGCCACCTTTCTTAAAGTCATCTAGTTCTGCTCCTGATTGGTATTTGTCTAATACCTCAAGATCATCTGAATTATCCAGAACTTGTTGAACGGTGGGAATCACAAGTGAGGGTTTGATACTGTTAAAGAAGTCTACAAAGTCTTGTGTAAATGTTTCTTTAAAATTTTTGCCTCTCCGTATATCATACTGTGCATAAAAATTAACAAAATCGTTATATAACTTTTCTGTTTCCGCTGTTTGTTGATGAGGTGTTTTAACAACATCTAAATAATCTATTAATCTTTCTACTTGAGATATTTCCCAATCGTTAACTAGTGCTTTACCATTAGGATCTAAATCTTCCCAACGGTTCTTGACAATAGGTTCCAACCATGCCTCCAACTTCTCCTTGTAATGAGTTTTAATATGTTCAGGCAAAATGGCTGCTGATTGGAAACTTGGAAATCTTAATATGTTTAAAGATAGTGTTAGATATTGTGTTCCATATTCTCTCTTAATGTCTATAGACTCTGTTAAAAACTCTACTAAACTAGATAGGCATAAACTGTTAATTGTACCCATACAAATAATTTGATTTATGTTTCCTTCTGTAATAAGTCTAATTACATTGCTTTTCCATTGTTTGTATATCATGCCATCTCTAATATACTCTGAATGTGCTCCTACAGATTCGTTACTTGTATAAATGTCTAAATGAGGAACATGATGAGAAGCTTTAATTAGTTTGTCTAATAATTTCTTTTTAGGAACAAGGTTAGAATTAATAGCGTATTTTAATCTGTCTGCTTTGTCAGGATTTTCTTTGAACCAATCAAATAGTTTCCATACACCTGCTGCCATTAATGGCTCACCACCTGTTATTCTTATTTCCTGTAAACTATGTTGTAAGTCTGTTTCCCACCATTTCCAAAACGCTTGTATGTATGGATTGTCTTCTTGTTTTTTAGTTGCGTCCTTAGCATGATCTGCTTCGGTAACAAAGTGTCCTCTACCATCACTTGTAATATTTTTATACCCACCAAACTTTTTAATATCCTTTACCCAGGTAGAACTAAAAGAAGGATTACAATATGAACAAGCAAAATTACATGTTCTATCAAAACTTATTTCTAATGTTTTAAGTGTAACATCTTCATCGCCATTCATTTCGGCTGCTGCTAAATTATCTTCATCTGAGAATGTAATTGTTTTCATAACTCTATCTGAGATATGATCTTTTCCTATATCCTCAATTTTCCAACAGTACTCACATTCATTGGGTCGTATGCCATTCAACATCATCTTACGCATTTCTTTTTTATGCTTTGTATTGTGAATAGCAGAAGGATTTGTTTTTATTTCTTCTAAGTCTATTGGGTGCGAAGGTGGGTGGTGACAGCTTGTAGTCTGTCCATGTCCTAACCATATGGTAGCATTATACCACTTTGCTCCACAATAAGTAGGACTTATAGAATCTATAAAATTGAATTTATAGTCGTGTAGTCTCGATTTTGCCATGCTAATCTCTCACATTCCTCAATAAATGTTTCAAACTCTGGGAAGGTTTCTTTTATGTTTGTACCTTGCCTTTCGTCTTTCTGTTTAAAATATAAAGCAAAGTTTTTCTTTGCTAGTAAAGTATTCCTTTCGTCCATTGGTTCCCTTGCCCATTCATAAAGTCTTCTAACTTTATCTATTTCATAGTCTTTAAAACCTTTAAATCTATTAGACTGCGTTTCTTTGTTTTCCTCCATGAACATTATACTATCCAACAATGGTTGTAACATCTCAGGTGTAGCCAATTTAAGACTCATCCATCTAGGATCATGTAACATAGGTGTGTCAAACCAAATTAACTGTCTATCGGTATTTATTTCATTTCTAAGGTTGTATATATTTGTAATATACTTCATCCAACCCGGTAATGATAATATATTCATTGTAGCTATAAATGTTAAACTATGACATTCACTATCAGTTAAAAATGTTCTTATGTTTTTGTGTAGTACATCAAAGTCCATTCCAGGTCTAATATATTCTGCTTGTTTACCCCACGAGTCTAAACTACAAAAAAGCATAAAGTGATCTATAGCTCTTGCGTCTGTTATTTCTTTTAAATCACTAATAAAGTTATCCCACAATTCTTGTTTAGGAGGATTACAATTACTTGTAATACTTAGGTGTAACTTTTTACTAGGATTTTTCTTAACATAGTCAAATATTTTAAATGTGTTTTTATCCATTAGTGGTTCGCCACCTGTCATTCTAAAAGTTTGTAAATTAGGATATGCCTCAGGAAAATATTCCCAGAAAGCTTTTAGATATGGATTGTCAGGTCTGTTATTAGGTAGCATGCCATCTTTTTCCATCCAAGATGTATCGTTATGATTTCCATGTTCCATTTTATATGGACCATGTTTTCTTATTTCTTTATGCCACTCTGTAGATAAGTGTGGGCTGCAATATGTACATTTAAAGTTACAAGCCTGATTAAAATTAACTTCCATATATTTAGGTAAAGGATTTCCGTCTGAACCATACTTCAATGCCTCAGCAATAATGCCTGGTTCGTTTACATCAAAACTTCTGTAAGGTCTATCTGATATATTTCCCGTGTCTTCTATATCCCAACAAAAAGAACACTCTTTAGGCCGTTCGCCTTTTAACATCATTTCTCTTTGTTTCTTTTTGTGCTTTGTATTGTGTAAGGCACTTGGATCTGCCTCTAACTCTTCCATTGGAATTCTATGTACAGGTGGGTGATAACAAGAGTGTGTTCTGCCTGTTGGAATATGTATGCTTACATTAAACCATTTTGCTAGACAAAAAGATGGCGAAACCTTATCTAAAGCCTCTCCCATATCTTTTGTAGAATCAAAATATACTGATTTGTATGCGCCTTGTAAGTCTGCCTTTACTTCATCGCCTCGTATATCTTCACTTAATTCTATAGCATCAATTCTATCACTCACTCTTAAAACCTATTGTCATATACCTCTCATAATAAGTTGGTTTGTTATCAATCATATCCCAAGGTCCTTCATATTGTATAGAGTCAGAGTGTAATATATTTTCTACTCTGTTTATTCTGTTAAACTCATCTAGAGTTTGTACAGCTCTAACATGATCTGGTTCTTTGTAATCATTGTTACCTTGTATGACGAAGTATGTTCCTTTTGGAATATTGTCATACCACTTATCGTATATCTCCTGTGTTAAATGTTCCGTTACAGTATTTATTACTAAATCAACACGGGTTTCGTATTTAAAATTTTCCATTTTACCTATGTGTATTGCGTGTCTCCTTGAACACCACAACATGGCATCTTTGTCTATATCGTTACATAGTATTTTAGAATTTTTTAATCTTATGTCTAACAAGTCTGCCAATACTCCATACCAAGCACCAAATATAATTATTTTAGATGCGCTAGGCAAATAACTCCTTACCCAATCTGTTAACCAAATTTTAGATTTAATTTGACTTGGCCAAAAGGCATTTATCATATCAGGGTTTTCTCTAACACCCTGCATCCAGTCTGTTAATTGTTTTTCATCAAATTTCATTTGTCTCTATCCTTAATGGTGGTATACTCTCATACCACTCGTACGCTTCTGTGTTTATAATTTTTAATATGTTAGATAAGCGTGTTGTTTTGTGAAAGTCATCTCTCGTTTCTGAGGAGTCTTTAGCTAACATTAAATTTTCTATTTTACTATACTCTTTAGAGTATTTTCTTTTTTCTTTAATATATTCTTGTAATATTTGTATTGCTCTTCCATTTTCAAAAGTGGCTATTGTAGTTTTAGATTTTTTAATTCTTTTAATAGCATATTCTAATTGTGGTATTATAATGTCATCGGGATAAAAATTAGTAGCTAAAGATTTCCATGACCTAGGATTAAAAAACCCATTGTTGAGAGTTTGAGAATGATACTGATGAACTCCAATATTTAAACCTGGATAGTTATCCCAATAATTCATATATCTATCAATGTCAAATATAACAGGAGCAGATAATACTGATGTTATACGCATATCACAATCTGAGTTATAATACTCTTGCCAATTTTTCTCTACCTCTTTCCAATTGGCACCATCTCTTGTATATTCAAATGTTTCATATACACCATCTAAACTAGCTTCTATATAAAGTCGCTTATATTTACTTAACATCTCAGGTATAGATTTATTTTTCCACCTACTCTTTGTTAAATTTGTGTTGTAGTGTACTTTGATCAAATCAATATATTCTGTATATTCAGGATTTTTTCTTAGCTCTAGAATTGCCTCCATTACTTTCCAATGTAAGGGAGACATAAACGGTTCGCCACCTGCCCAATAAAGACTATTAATTCTTTTATCTTTTAGTCCTTGTATCATCTCATCTGCAGTATTATCTTCAAATTTGTAATCTGGTTTAAAACTTCCTGCACCTGTTCCCATCTTTTTGCTTAAATTAATATGTTCTGAACTAAATGTGTCTCCACAAGATACGCATTGAAGATTACAATGTATTGTTCTTATATCATAATAAGTTGGTTTGTTTGTTATGTGCCCAAGCTCATCTGTGTTCGCTATAAGTCTGTCAAATTCTTTTTCTTGGTACTCTTTTATCTTTGCATCTCTTATACCATCAGGAAGACTATCTATCATCGAACTGATATCACCAAGCTCTAAGAGTGAATCTTTTCCTGCTTCAATATCTTCATACCATCGCCTGGCATTAATAAAGCCCCATGAGTTTTGTCTCATAGAAGTCATGCCTGCATCCTCTCTATAATAACAGTTACTACATGCATCTATTTTCTTTCCTTCTAACATGTCTAATCGTATCTGTTTCATTCTAGGAGAATTCATATACTCCTCTTCAGTTGTTCCTGTTAGTTCTGGCATGTCAGGGTTAGCAGTACAACAAAGTTGCCTGGCGTATCGAGGTCCTTGGTAATTGTGTATCCAAGGAAATACACATAATGATTGATTGTATTTAAAGTTGTACAAAATCTATCTCCAGTAAATGTTTTTTATCTTTTATTTTACTTGCCTCCTCATGGCCTTCCATAGGAGGTTTCTGTAGATCAATCATTTCCCAGCCTTCATGATAAGATAATTTAGCATTCATTTCAATCCAATAAGGGTCGGCATCATCATCTGCTTTTATTGCATCAACAGGACATTCTGGTATACAGAGTCCACAATCAATACATTCATCAGGATTAATAACTAACATATTAGGTCCTTCGTAGAAACAATCTACAGGACATACAGTTACGCAATCAGTGTGTTTACAATTAACACATTTGTCGTCTACAACATAAGTCATTTATTAACCATACCCTTTTGTGGCATCCAAAGGAAATCCTCCTTTGTTAAATCCACCCAATAAACATTTTGTAAATAGTGTGGTGCCTTTTTATCAACCATAAACATAAACCTTTGATCAAATATTATCTTAGACCAAAAGTCCTCATCATAAGTATTGTTCCAAAGTTTTTTAGATTGTATTGTTCTTCTTTTACCTTGGTATGCGTTATTTAGTGCTACATTATCTGGCTCTAAACTCCACCACATACATTTGTAACCTTGTCTTTTTGCTTCTTTCATAAGTTCTGGAAACAACACAAAACCTAATTGTTTATTTCTATATTCTTTTAGTATATGATAACGACAAGCTCTAACTGCTACATCAGGATCTCCTGTATACCAACTAGGTTCTAAGAAGGCCATTCCTGCTGGCCTATCTTCCCACAATATTAGTATAGGTGTTCCTTCTGTTTTATTTACATCAAACTTATCTGGTGTAATCGCATTATTGCCTTCTTTCAAAGATTGTTCTTGAATAGATGTAATAGCAGATTGTACTGCTAAGTCTTTAACATTTGTGATAATCTTATACATTCAAAGTCCTTCTGATTGCCTGCAACACTACCCATTAGATAATGTCTAATACCCATACCCTGATGTTCAACCATATGTGGATAACCTATATTAAGAAAATAACATCTTTTCTCCTTCATTTCAACCTTTATTTCTTTTCCATTATACCAAAAGGTATTTGTAACTCCTGTATTACCTGATAAAGGAATAATAAATCTCATGGCATAGGTTGTGTTGTAATCAATGTGCTTAGGCACTACGCCTCCTGGAAACATACGAGAATATCTAACTCGTATAAGTTTTCCTTGAAAGCTGGAATTTAAATGTTTTTGTAAATCTGTTCCTTTATAAAAATCTACTGGCTCGTCCCAATTATGTTCGTCCATAGAAAAAGGAATGTTTCTTTTGAGTTTGTCTTTTGTTGAATATGCTTTTGCCGTTTCTAACGGTTCTTCTTTTCTACATTCTGTTAAATGAAAGTGTTGAACTGCCTTGTATGTATCATTAGCAATACTGTTGGATGCTACGGCAAGTCCTTTGTGTGCTGTTATGTTATCTTGCCAGCGATCATAATTAGCTAACATAAATTTTTCAATTAGTTCATAATCTAAATCTATATCTAACTCTGCTATGGCAGGATAGTGTCTCTTGTTATATTCTAGCATTCCTATCTATCATCCTAATAAGTTGCCCACCCACATCTAAATTGTGCCACAACACTTTTCTATTTCCTTGTTCATGATGTACATCGTGAAAGCCCTCTCCTAATGTTATTAGCCCTACCCATGTATCGCTGTGAGGTTGTTTGCCTCTATGTGAATATGTAAAAACTAATGAACCAATAAGTTTGGCAAACCCAGCTGGTATTAACCAAGCATATAGAAGCGCCATAGGATCTATTGCAAATAATATTCCTGCCCAAACAAATATAACTTGCCAATAATATTTAACTTGTAATCTGTGTATTTTGTTTTTAAGCAAGTCTCGAACATATTTAAAATTAATTGTAATAAGTACTTGTCCAAAATATGCTAGTAACCAACCTCTGTAATGAGGCGAATGAGGATCTTTTTCTGTGTCTACGAATTTATGATGTTCTCGATGATTAGCTGCCCATGTTATTGCTGGACCTATCATCATTATATGACATAAAAATAGCATGACATATTCTAATGATTTGGGACATTTCCAACTATTGTGAGAATATAATCTGTGGTAACCCATTGTTACGCTTAACATTATACCTACATACATGGCAATTGCTATTGAGCCTGTTGTAAGACTCCAGGGAAATAGAAACAAGGATAATAAAGCAGACACTTGCGCTACTGCTTGCCCTAATAATAGAGTAAGTGGCGCCCAAGATCTACCTTGTCTTAATACTGTTGATGCCATTACTGATCTTTCCTTGTTGTTCTAAATTTACGAACTTTGCCATCATAAAATAACATCTTATACCAAGGTGTATTTTTACCCATTCGAGGAATGGTGTACTCCCAACCTTGACCTTTGTCATCAATCCATATTACATGATATCCAAACCATCTTTTAGAATTATACCAACGAGCTCTCCCTCCCCTAGAAATCAGACGCTCCAGAGTCCAGAAGTAACAGTTGTTCTTATCAGTAAAAAGACGGACCGGCCAAGTCCAGAAAAAGATGGCCATTAGAGTTACTGTAAATATGTTTCTTCCTATTCGTTCCATATACAGTATTTATAGCGCTTAAACAGTTTGCCTTAATATCCATCACATAGTGATTTATAAGAGATATACAAATTCTATGCAGTCTTTTGGTTATATAAAGGACCGAAAGTTATAAATAGTCTGTGTAATACTAACCGAGGATTATGATTATAAGATGTTTGTTTGAATTGACTAAGCACAAAAATTAAGGAAATTTGAATGAACAGAAAACTATTAGCTCTTGGTGTTGTAGGAGTAATGCTCTTTGCCTTTCCAGCACAGGCAGACCAAACAGGTAACTGTACACAGGGAACAGAATATTGTGAGTCAGTAAGTACCACAACAACAACCACTGGTACGAATACGAATACCAACACGAACACCAATACAAACACGAATACGAATACGAACACTTCGACGAACACGAACACTTCGACGAATACGAACACGAATACCAATACTAATAATAACACGAATGTTAGCACTTCAACGAATACGAACACGAATGCTAATACTAACACCAATAATAATACTACAAATTATACTAGTACTTCGACGAATACGAATAACAACAATAACACAACGAATTATACAGGTACTTCAACGAATACTAATAATAACACGAATAATAATACAACGAATTATACAGGTACTTCAACGAATACTAACAATAATACGAACACGAATAATTCTACGGTAAATAGTACATCAAACAATACGAATACAAATAATAATAATTCAACTGTTGATCAAACTGTTAATAGCACTTCTAATAACACGAATAACAATACAAATAACACGACTTCTAATAATACGAATGTTAATAAGAACGAATCCACATCAGACAGTAATGTTACAACAAATAACACTAACAAGAACGAGAACAATAATAGAAATGAAAACATTAACAAGACAGATCAAACCATTAAACAAGAAATTAAAAGTCCTCCACCTAGTGCTATTGCACCAAGTATTGGAGCTAGTTTCTCCCAGGACCTATGTACCACAGGAGTTAGTGGAGCTGTACAGACACAGTTATTTGGTGTAGCAGCTGGTAAATCAGTTAGAGATGAGAACTGTGAAAGAATTAAACTTTCTAAAACTGTATATGATATGGGAATGAAGGTAGCAGCTGTATCGTTAATGTGTCAAGATGCTAGAGTATTTGCAGCGATGGAGATGGCTGGAACACCTTGTCCGTTCGAAGGTAAAATTGGACAAGAGGCAGCAGCGGCTTGGGAAGTACACGAACAGGAAAGACCAGACTTTAAAGACTACAAGAAGAAAATGGAAGGTAGAGAAGCTAAAATTGTAGAAGAAGAAAAACTTGTTTTACAAACGGCTGAAGACGAGAAGAGTGCTTGGGTAAAGGCTTGTAAAAAGACAAAGCATTTAGACGGCAAGCATAAAGGCGTGAATAAATCAGGAAGGACTTGTAGGAACGAATGGGCAGAATTAAACAGCTAATACTAGGTTTATGTTTATTATTTAGCACATCTGTATTCGCAGATAGCTTTAATACTAATTGCACCAACAACCAAAACTGCTTTAACGAAGATAATTATATCTACGAAGGCAGTCAAGATCTTATAGATTTGTATA
>ERZ802830.2474-NODE-2474-length-16667-cov-16.166_pt1 | contig 16667 bp, 13 predicted proteins | sample MGYA00345654_ERZ802830 | MGnify/ENA primary metagenome ERZ802830 (study PRJEB30503, sample SAMEA104212375) | marine metagenome | biome: Westerlies Biome; feature: [SRF] surface water layer (ENVO:00010504) within the epipelagic zone...; material: water...
TGAAGAATAACTTTCTTAGCATTAAAAATAGACTTTGCAGTTAAGCTAATCCGTTCATATGGGGCAGTTTTAGGATTTGTTGCAACCAGGTGGCTCATTGTATTTAAGTCCATGCCAAGTGGCAACTCATCTGAGCACGGAAAAAGTGATGCTGTATGGCCATCTGTACCCATTCCTAATAGAATGATGTCAAAGGGCATGGCAATACTCTTGAGTGCTTCTTCACTCAATGCAACGCCTTCCTTTGCGCTTTGCGCGTCACTTTTAAGAGGCACGAAATTCACCTTTGCTGCTTTATTTTTTATGAAGTGGGTTTTAACCAGCAATTCATTGCTATCCTTATGGTCAGAATCAACCCAACGATCGTCAACAAGAGTAAGGTCAACTTTAGACCAATCTAGATTTATAAGAGATAATTCTTCAAACAGCGGCTTTGGGGTACTTCCCCCAGAAACTGCAAGACTTGCGCATCCATTCTTTTTGATAGCATCATCTAAAATTTCACTTATATTTCGAGCAAGATCAACTACCAAAGATTCGCTACTATTCGTACTATAAAAGCCCACATGCTCAGGCAAATAATAGGTTTTACTACTCCTCATGCCAGCTGTGTCCATGACTTGAAATGAGCTCCTCACTTTGGGCTGGGCCGTTACTTCCAGAATTGTAATAGTAAAGCTCTTGATTTGATTGACTGGAAGCCTCCAAGGCGTTATCGCACCATTTCCATGCCAATTCAACCTCTTCTCTGCAAAGGAAAAGACTTTGATTTCCATTGAGAATATCCATCAGTAAGCTTTGATATCCGCTGGGTATATTTAATAGCTTTTGTGTCTTAATAAAATCTAAGCTCATTGGATCTAAGCGGACCGTTGAATGCTTATCAACGCCATGAGGCTTCGTGAAGACCTGGAGTGATATGCCCTCAGTTGGATGCAGACTAATAATGAGTGTGTTGCCCTTTAGGCTCTCTTTATTCTCATTAAAAATATAGTGCCCATCGGACTTAAAGTGAACAACAATCTGAGTTGTCTTTGAGGCCATTCTTTTGCCGGTTCTAAGGTAGAAAGGAACTCCTAGCCAGCGCCAGTTTTGAATCTCGGCTTTAATAGCTACAAAAGTTTCAGTAGTGCTGTCTTGATTTGCATCATCCTCGTGAATATAACCTGGCATTTTAATCCCATCAATTTCACCATCGGTATATTGCGCTGAAACGAAGTGAGACAAAATGCTATCCTTATCAAGGGATTTTAATGCTTCCAAGACCTTGACCTTCTCTGATCGAATACTCTGATCATCGAGCCTGTTGGGCGGCTCCATCGCGATCAAGCATAATAGTTGCAACAGATGGCTTTGGACCATGTCTCTCAGCTGCCCCATCCCATCGAAATAACCCCAGCGATCTTCAATTCCAACCGATTCTGCGGCTGTTATCTCAACGTACTCGATTCCCTTGCTATTCCACTGGCTTGAAAACAGTGAGTTTGCAAACCTAAGGGTGATTAAGTTTTGTACTGTTTCTTTACCGAGGTAATGATCAATACGATAAATTTGAGATTCATCGAAATGCCTGGTGATTTTTTCATTGATCTCTTGGGAGGTTTCCAGGTCAAAGCCAATCGGTTTTTCAATAACGATTCTGCAATCAGGAGTAATCAAATTTGAGCCTTTAAGACCATCACAGACCATTTCAAAAAGGCGCGGTGAAATAGCTAAATAATAAGCCACTGGCTTTGTCCAATCACTAAGCTTTAGGCTGAGGTCTATGTAACTCTCTTCTTTTGATAAGTCACAAGTGCAGTAACTGAAGCGCTCTACTAATCGAGAAACCGCAACCGGATTTAAGTATTCAGGAGATACAAATTCATTAAGCGACTCTTTGACTCGTTCTTTTAAATCTTGATCTGAAACATCCTTTCTTCCAACACCTAAAATTTGTAATGAATCGCTCAGCATATTATCTCTCTCGAGGTAATACCATGCCGGAATAAGCTTACGAATTGAAAGGTCCCCTAGGACTCCAAAGAGAACAAAGCTGTCAATTTTTTTTAATGATTCAGACAAGTCAGTATGCTCCTATGTTCTAATCCTTATCCTGAATCCAATCGTTATGGAAAAATTCCCCTCTTTTTCCATCAACTCGCTCGAAAGTGTGCGCACCAAAGTAATCTCTCTGAGCTTGAAGTAGATTTGCTGGGAGGCGAGCGTTCCTGTATCCATCAAAGTAAGAAAGAGAAGAGGTCATTGCTGGAATAGCTACTCCATTTGAAATAGCAATAGATACGACTCTTCTCCATCCATCTTGTGACTTATTAATCTTGTCCTTGAAAAAGGGATCTAATAGTAAATTTTTAATGTCTGAGTTTCTATTGTAAGCATCCTTTATCTTTGATAGGAAGACTGATCTGATGATACACCCACCTCTCCACATGAGCGCAATTGCGCCATAATTGAGGTTCCAGTCAAACTCTTTAGCGGCCCTTGATAGAAGAGTATATCCTTGAGCATAGGAGACCATTTTTGAAGCATAAAGTGCGTCATGGATGTCATTTAGAATTTGCTCTTTGTCTCCATCAAACTTAATGGATGGACCATCAAACATGGTTGATGCCTCAACTCTCTCATCTTTTCTTGATGAAAGGTACCTAGCAAAGACGGCCTCACCAATTAAAGTAAGCGGTGCACCTAGCTCGAGAGCTACGGCAGCGGTCCACTTACCGGTCCCTTTTTCTCCAGCAGTATCAAGAATATTATCAATTAAATAGCTTCCATCCTTCTCTTTAAATTTAAGGATGTCGGCCGTAATTTCGATCAGATAACTGTTGAGTTCTCCCTTATTCCATTCTTTGAAGACTTCGTGCATCTCTTCATTAGACATTTCTAAAACATCTTTCATGATCTGGTAGGCTTCACAAATGAGTTGCATATCACCGTACTCAATGCCGTTATGAACCATCTTAACGAAGTGGCCAGAGCCGCCTTCTCCTATCCAGTCGCAGCATGGCTCATTATCACCCACCTTTGCAGATATGTTTTGAAAGATTTCCTTGACCTCTGGCCAAGCAGAAACTGAGCCGCCAGGCATAATTGACGGTCCTTTTAAAGCACCTTCTTCTCCCCCAGAGACTCCTGCTCCAATAAACTGAAACCCCTTAGACTCTAACTCCTCAGTTCTTCTGGATGTGTCAGGAAAATGTGAATTTCCACCATCAATAATGATGTCACCTTGATCGAGGAGCGGAATCAGTTTTTGAATGTAGTCATCCACAACTGTTCCAGCAACAACCATAAGCATAATTTTGCGAGGCGTTTTGATTGAGTTGACAAACTTCTCAAGATTTTCAAATCCAAAAATCTTTTTGTGCTTTGATCTGTTATTGACAATATTGTCTATTTGGGGAGCTGTTCGATTATGAACGGCCACAGTATAGCCGTTACTCTCCATATTTAAAGCAAGGCTAGAACCCATCACACCTAGACCTATGAGGCCAATATCTGCATTGATATTCTTCATAATTTACAACAACAATATTGTTACTATTAAGCTAAAAAATCGAAATAAAGTTTAAACTATAGAATTTTTGATAATGTGTCAAAGTGTTGCAAAGTGTGTTGCATAAAAATTGAACTTATATCAAAATCTACAAGAGCCCTTCTTTGCGCGCATTAAGGAATTCTTGAAACTTTATAGCACTTTGCTTAAGAGTTCTCTTTTGAGATTCATAGTCAACATAGACAATTCCAAACCTCATCTTATAACCCTCAGCCCACTCAAAATTATCCATCAAACTCCAAGCAAAATATCCTCTTATATCGACTCCCATTTTAATGGCTTCATGAACCATTAATAGATGGTTTTGATAATAACGGTATCGCTGCTCATCATCCACCTTTCCATCAACGATATGATCGTCAACAGCCGCACCATTCTCGGTGATGTAAACCGGTGGAAGATTATAAATATTATTTAAGTCAGTTAATAGCTTCAAAAGAGCCTCAGGATGGACTTCCCATCCAATATGGGTCCTCTCAACCTCCTGCAGCTCGACGCTCAGATAATGGCTTTCTTTTTGATTCATCAGCTTTTGCAGTTGCTCTGCTTTAGTTTCATCTTCTAAAACTTCATCTGACTCTATTATTCGAATTTCAGCACGTTCAAGTTTCTTCAAGATAGTATCAGAAACTTTTCCTTGCCTTCCATTTGTCACCATACTTCTCGAATAAAAATTGACCCCTAAGAAATCAATTTTTTCACTAATAATAGCCATATCGTTTTCTTCAATTGTTGGCATATAGTCTTTAAAGTGTTGGAAGACTGAACTAGGATACCTTCCTTCCATTAAGGGTTTTATAAACCAGTGTGTATGCTCATCATCAGCAAAATCAGCTGCCTCAATCGAGGACTCATCGACTGGGTAATTTGGAGTAAAGTTTAAAACAATTCCGTGCTGTGATTTTTTGGCATTCTTCCTTAAAATAGGCATAGCCATACCATGAGCAAGCAATAAGTTATGGCAGGCCAAAAAGCCAGAAGTCTCATCAGCAATTCCAGGGGCATGTATGCCATATCGATAACCATGAAATGCACTGCACCATGGCTCATTGAGAGTGACATAAAAACTAATTCGATCACCAAAATATTGACTGATCACATCAGCATATTCGGCAAATTTAACCGAAGTTTCTCTATTTAACCAGCCACCCTTATCTTCAAGATATTGGGGTAAATCCCAGTGATAAAGGGTCGCCATGACTGTTATATTTTTTTTCTCTAGAGCAGTAATTAGCCTGTCATAAAAATCCAATCCTTTTTGATTAACGCTTCCATCCTCTTTAATAATCCTTGGCCAGGCAATAGATAACCTATAGGCATCCACATTAAGAGAAGCAATGAGGTCAACATCCTGCTCATATAAGTTGTAGTGATTGCAGGCAACATCACCATTATGTTGCTTATAAACCATTCCTGGTGTTGCGCAAAAAGTATCCCATATTGAGTCACAACGCTCATCAACATTTGTCGCACCCTCAATTTGATAGGATGCAGTGGCAACTCCAAAAATAAATTCTGGATTGTTAAGTTTTGAATCTTTTGGAAATTTATACATTGTTTAAATACCTATATTTATTAAAGTCTATCTTCACTATCTAAATCAAAAATAGATGAGTGTAATGGATCAAAACCTACTCTTAGAGAGTCACCACTATTTATAGTGGAATTACCATCGACAATAAAGTGGAACTCCTGCCCACCAATCTGTGACCATACCAGGGTATCAGCACCCATTGGCTCAACGACCTCAGCCTCTAAATTAAATTTGACTGGAAACTTTTCAGCCTCATCACCAACCACTATACTTTCAGGGCGAACACCCAACCAAATTTGCCTCTCTTCTTTAATATCCTCTTTAAACTTATAATTACTTAGATCTGGTGTTTCACACCAACCTCCTTCTAGTTTAAAGACAGGTATTTTGTTAGGTACAATTTTACCTTTTAAAAAATTCATGCTAGGAGACCCTATAAATTCAGCCACATATTTGTTTACAGGATAGTTGTAAATTGTTTTAGGTTTATCTAGCTGCAAAATCAAGCCATCTCTCATGATTGCAATTCGATTCGCTAGAGTCATTGCCTCAATTTGATCATGGGTGACATAGATCATCGTATTATCGAGCTTTTGATGCAACCTTTTAATTTCTACTCTAAGCTCAGTGCGTAGTTTAGCATCTAGGTTAGATAATGGCTCATCAAACAAAAAAACTTCCACATCTCTTACGAGTGCTCTTCCAATTGCAACCCTTTGTCGCTGACCTCCAGAAAGTGCAGCAGGTTTTCGATCTAAAAGGTCTTCAATCTGAAGAATTTCTGAAGCATTTTTCACTCGCTCTTCAATATCTTCTTTAGATAGCTTTGCATTCTTTAAGCTGAACGTTAGATTACCTTTAACAGACATTTGAGGGTAAAGAGCATAGGACTGGAACACCATTCCAATTCCTCTCTCAGATGGCTCATACCATGTGACATTTTGATTATTAATAAAAATTTGACCATCATTAATTTCCAAAAGTCCGGCAATACAATTAAGCAAAGTTGATTTACCACAACCTGAGGCACCAAGGAGAACCAAAAACTCTCCTTTCTCAACAGATAGATTTAAATCTTTAAGAACTTTGACATTCCCAAAGTTAAGTGAAAGATCCTTTATTTCTATACTATTCATTAATCGTTTTCCTTTTATTTAACCTTTAACAGCACCCGCAGCAATGCCTCTAACAAAGAGCTTGCCTGAAATAAAATAAATGGTTAAGGGTACAAGACCTGTAAGCAATGTTGCGGCCATATTGACGTTATATTCTTTGACACCTTGAACTGAATTTACAATATTGTTCAGCTGCACTGTCATTGGATATGTATCAGGCTTTGTATAAATCACTCCAAACAAGAAATCATTCCAAATTCCTGTCACCTGCATTATTATCGCTACCACAAAAATAGGCAGCGACATTGGCATCATGACTCTAAAATAAATACCCCAAAACCTTGCTCCATCTACCCTAGCAGCCTTAAAGAGCTCTTCAGGAATCGTTGTAAAATAGTTTCTAAATAGAAGAGTTAGTATGGGCATTCCAAAAATTGAGTGAATTAAAATTAATCCAGGCAGTTTTGTGTAGATTCCTAAGTCTCTTAGTAAAATCACTAGAGGATAAATCATAATTTGATATGGAATAAAAGCGCCAAAAATTAAGATTGTAAAAAACAGGTTAGCGCCCTTAAAGCGCCAATTTGCAAGCGCATAACCATTCACCGATGCAATGGCTATTGAAACGATAACTGATGGCACTGTGATTTGCACAGAATTCCAAAAACCCCTCGACAATCCATCGCAATTAAGGCCAGTACAGGCCTGTGACCATGCCTTAATCCATGGCTCAAAGGTAACTTCGACAGGTGGTGAAAAAATATTCCCTAGTCGTATCTCTGGCATACCTTTAAGGGATGTCACTATCATTACATACAGCGGAATCAAATAATAGATTGCAACCACTAGAAGAGTGCCATAAAGAATGATATTTCTTCGGCTCATTATCTTGCGTGGCTTAGGGCCTCTTGGCTCAGTAACAATAGAATTCTTTTGAGTTTCAGTCATGCTTTCTTCTCCCAAACTGAAGATATGCAAATGGAATAAGCACTATTAAAACAGAGACTAACATCATTGTCGAAGCAGCAAAACCTTGACCAAGATTCTGCGCACTAAACATGTAGTCATATACATACTTGGCTGGAACCTCAGAAGAAATTCCTGGACCACCTGAGGTTTGAGCAACTACTAAATCATAAACCTTAATAATTCCGGCAGCAATAATGACTAGAGTGGTTATAAAAATTGGACGCATCATTGGTATCACAACCTGAATATAGGTTTTCCACATGGGAATTCCATCAATTTTAGCGGCTTTCCATATCTCTTGATCAATCCCTCTAAGTCCTGCCAACATAAGACACATAATAAAGCCTGTACCTTGCCATAAACCTGCTGCCAGTATTCCGTAGATAACTATATCTGTATTGTATAAAGGGTTAAAAACAAACGACTCAAAACCAATTGATCTTATAATTTTTTCAACGCCATACTCTGGGTTAAGAATCCACTGCCAGACGAGGCCTGTGACAATAAAGCTTAAGGCAAACGGATACAAAAATATAGTTCTAAATGTATTTTCAAATCTTGTTTTTTGGTCTAGCAAAGCAGCCAAAATAAAGCCAATGAATAGTGAAAAAATTAACGAACATGCGCCATAGATTGCAAGGTTTTCAATTGACATGTACCAACGATCTGAACTCCAAAGTCTTTCATATTGAGCAAGTCCTACAAACTCACTTTTAGGAAGCATACGGCTATTAGTAAAGGAGTGATACACAGTCCATAAAGTTGCAATAACAAAAATACCAATTGATGTGAACATCATTGGAAGCGCTGCAATTTTACTTGAGAGGTTATATACGAGCGTACGCTCAATAAATCCAGGACGATCAAGCCTACTATCCCTTGCACCAACAATTGATAATATTAGAGCAAACAATATGAACACAATAGCAGCATAAATAGCAAAAGGCTCGAGTGTATTTAAGGCCTTTTTATAACCCTTTAGGGCTGGAAAAATAGATTGAAAATCTTTTTGGGCAAACAACCAAATAGCAATTGAAAAAACAGAGGAGAGCAGCCACCCAATAATTTGTTTTTTAAGCCTATTGGCATTAAATTGAATAGTTTTGGATTGGACCCCTAAAACTACTAAACTCATGAGAGCAATAAACAAAAAAAGAAACTGTATAGTTTGAAATAGCTGAGATTTAATACCAACTATTGATAGCGCTAATGAAGCAAAGGCTAGCATGACTGAACTAACAAATAACCTTTCAAGCTGAGCTTTATAAATCATAAGCACTAATGTAATTTAAATAAGAAATGCATTCAAAACTAGATGGTATTGCTTTGAAAGAGCTGCCAAACTCCAGTTTAACATTTGGCAGCTCTTTTTTTGATTAATACTTAGTCTGCACTTGCAATGATCTTAGCATATTTAGCCTGTGCATCTGCAGGGCTCATATACAAATCACTCCAAAAAGTATTCATAAGTTCATTAACCTGGTTGTTTGTATCAGCCGAAAGAAGAATATCTCCTGAAGGCACAACATTTCCGCCTGCAAGAATCTTCAGACCCTTCTGCATACAATCGTTAGCAGTTGACATATCTATATCACCACGGATTGGCAATGAACCTTTTTTAAGGTTAAACGCCACCTGTACAGGAGGAGAAACTAGAAGAGCTGCTAACTCTTTTTGAGCCGCTTCAACATCAGCATCATCCTGTGCTGGGAAATAGAACGCATCTCCACCAGTATCTAAAATTTCACGCTCTCCTAGACCTGGAAGACATGAATAGTCAGTTCCTGCAACAGATCCAGCAACACTAAACTCACCTTGAGCCCAGTCACCATGAATCTGTCCACCTGCTTTACCAGTAATAACAAGGTTTGTAGCTAGGTTCCAGTCACCAACATTTGATCCAATAGCCATTTTACGGGCATCGTCAAACGCATTCCAAACGCGAGCATACTCTGCACCACCTGCAACAGAGGCATCCTTATCACGGTTAACCGCATACCAAGCATCCTCACTAACTAGAGCTGTTGCTAGAACACCAAAAGTTAGTCCTGTTTGCCATCCTTGCTGACCTTGAGCCAAAGGCACAATTCCGTTTGCACGAAGTGCTGGACCTGCAGCAACAAACTCGTCCCAATTGCTAGGAACAGCAACACCTGAACTCTCATAAGCGTCATGACTTAACCATAACCATTGAGCTGAATGAATGTTAACAGGTGCGCAATATACGCGACCATCCACTGTACAAGCGTCTAAAAGGTTTGGTGGATAAATAACATCTCTCCAGCCCTCTGCTTCAGCAACATCAGTTAAATCTAAAAGTAGACCAGCTTCGATTAGCTCTTCCGCTTGACGACCATGATTAAGCTGAGTAGCACCCATTGGCTCTCCACCAATAATTCTACTAATAATAATAGGTCTTGCAACACCACCTGAACCAGCAATAGCACCATCAACCCATTTGTGACCAGTTGCATCAAAAGCTTTAGCAAGCTCTCCAACGGCATTAGCCTCACCACCTGAAGTCCACCAGTGTGTGACTTCAAGTTCAGTCGCTGATGCAACATTCACAGCACCCGTTAAGATAGCAGCTGCAACTAACGTTGAACTCTTAAACATTTTTCTCATATTTCTCTCCTAGAAAATATTTATTAAAAAACTCCACAACATAATTATTATGGAACCGTTTCCAATTATAAATAAACTACTAAAATGTAAATGTGTCAAAGTGTGACATTTTGTCACAAAGTTATACGTAAGGATTAGCTAGAAAAAAACTAGCTATTTCCTATATAATCAACAATATATAGCTTAATATGATAGATAAAATCTTTACAAAATGGCCACTATAAGAGATGTTGCAAAACTAGCAGGAGTAGGAATTGGAACTGTTTCCAGAGTTATATCTGGAAAAGGTTCTGTTTCCAAGAAAACGCTCGATAAAGTCAGCGATGCGATGTCTGCACTTAAATTCATACCCAACACTTCAGCCCAGTCTCTCTCATCAAAAAGATATAATACGATTGGTCTGTGGGGTACTAAAAGTTCGGGCGAAATGAGTCGAGCTACACTCACAAAAATAGAACGGGAACTTCAGCCGTTCGGTGTGAGTCTGATTACTACTGATGGAGAAAGAAATTCGGCCAACCATCCTAATGCATCCCGATTATCAATTGACAATCTTATTAATAAAGGGTGTGACGGCTTAATAATATGGGGCGCAGATTTGCCAGAGTTTGATATTCTTCAACTAGAGAAAGAGTATCCAAATATCGTTCTTTTAAACAATAAGGTTGATGCTATATCAGATAAATCCTTCAGTTTTGATCATTATCAAGCGGGATACATTGCTGGACAATATCTTGTTGATAGTGGTCATAGGGAGATAGCCTATATCAGTGGATGGTTTGATACAACTGATGCGAATGAAAGGCATAATGGTTTTTTAGATGCACTTAAGGATAATAATATTTCAATTCATAAAAATCTTATTTATCGCGGCGATTACACCTTTAAAAAAGGCTTTGAAGGAGCTAACTATCTTTTTAATCAAGAACCCTCTTTTACCGCTCTATTCTGTGCCAATGATCAATCTGCAATGTCTGCTATTTCAGCTTTGTCAAGCAATGGAGTTAAGATTCCAGACGAAGTCTCAGTATTAGGCTATGACAACATGAACATATCTTCTTACACTAATCCGCCACTCACAACAATAGATGTCCCAGTTCAAAAAATGGCAATCTCAGCCGTTAGAAAACTCATTAATCTTTCTTATGGCGCTGCTCTAGAAATTGATTACGATTTTGGAATTAAGCTGATAGAGAGAAAGAGCGTTCTTAAATTAAATCGAGATTAATCAAAGGGATACTTTGACTCATTAATCTCTAGGTTAGGAACTAAGCGTTGATTTCTCTCTAGGCTATAGATTTTAAGCATATCTTTATACTCAATCTCAAAATCAAAAATATCAAAGTTTTCCTTTAGTCTATCTGAATTTGCTGTTTTTGGAATTGATACTGCCCTTTGCTGATATAACCATCTAAGAGCTATCTGAGCAGGTGTCTTAGAGTACTTGTTGGAAAGGCTAATGAGAACATCATGTCTGGCGACATCACCTCTGCATATTGGGCAATAAGCAACCGGAATTAAATCAAAATCTTGCATGACCTCCATTAACTTTGCTTGAGATAAAAAAGGGTGGTATTCAATTTGATTGCAATAGATATCATTAAATCCAAGATTAATGCATTCATTTACAAGATGGCTGTTAAAGTTTGCAACACCGACCTCTTTTGTTTTTTTAGCATCTTTGATCTTGTATAAGATGTCTAGCATGTCTGCCAAATTAGTCTCAAACTTAGGCCAATGAATGAGAAGAAGATCCACATAATCAGTTTGCAAATCCTTGAGACTTTGCTCAAAGTGCTTAACTATGTCTTTATTTTGTAATGAAGGTCCATTACCCTTTGAAGGCGTCCAACTTGTCGTATTGATTTTTGTCGTAATAAAGATCTCTTCTCTATCAACTCCAGAATCAATCACACCTTGGCCTACTTCTGATTCGTTCTCATACATCGAAGCGCCATCAATATGACGATACCCAAGCTCTAGTGCTTCTCGCACGATTCTTGAGCATGTTGGGCCTTGCAGGTCCCACGTTCCGAGCCCTATTGGGGGTATTGATAAGCCAGATTTAGTAAAACCTTCACTCATACTGACATTGTATCAATAATTATCTGATTCTTAAGCCTGAATTTGGATCAAATAATATAGCTTTACTAGTATCGACTTGCAAGTCAAAACCCTTTCCAGCTGCGTTTCCAGATTCTGGACTTAGCCTCGCCATAACTTCGCTTTCATTCCATTGTCCAATTGCAACCGTATCAGCACCCATAGGTTCTAAAACGTCGACATCAAATTTTATTTGATGAATGTATGAGTTTTTCTCAACAGATGGCTGAATCTCAGTCAGCATTTCAGGCCTTATTCCTAACAATACAACATCTAATTTAGAATTTTTAATAGCGTCCTTGCATGGGATCTCTAATTCATATTTTTCACCACCACTCTCAATTATGAGTTTCTCATCCTTCACAATACACTCAATAAAATTCATACCAGGTGAGCCCATAAAGTCCGCAACAAAGTGACTGACTGGATCATTATAAATTTCGTAAGGTGTGCCGACTTGCTGTAATTCACCATCCTTAAGCACAGCTATCCTATCTGCGAGTGTCATTGCCTCTATCTGATCATGAGTAACATAAACAATGGTTGTTCCAATGCGCTGATGAAGTTTTTTAATCTCAGTGCGCATTTCAACTCTTAGCTTTGCATCCAAATTTGAAAGTGGCTCATCAAATAGAAAGACTTTTGGTGAACGGGCTAGTGCCCTTCCCATAGCAACTCTTTGCCTCTGACCGCCTGAAAGCTGCCCTGGCTTCCTATCTAATAGATGATCAATCTGAAGCAAAGATGAGACTTTTTTTAATATAACTTCTTGTTCATTTTTTGGCATTTTGCTCATTTCTAATCCAAAACAAATGTTTCTTGCAACATTCATAGTTGGATAGAGCGCGTACGATTGAAATACCATCGCAATATCTCTGTCCTTTGGCGACTCTTCAGACACATCCTTATCATCAATAATTATTTCACCGCCAGTTAAGTCTTCAAGACCGGCAATTAGGTTCATTAAAGTTGACTTTCCACATCCAGATGGACCGATCAGTATCAAAAACTCTCCATCTTTAATATCTAAATTGATATCCTTAAGCACTTCAGTTGAACCGAAAGATTTGTTGATCCCATTAAGACTAATACTTCCCATTTTTTTTATCCTGTATTCGTAATTTTCTTAGTAATTAAAATTATCCTTTAACTGCGCCAGCAGTTAGTCCTCTCACAAAGTACTTTCCTGCAATGATATAAACGATTAGCGTTGGCAGCGCAGCAATAATTGCTGCAGCCATATCTACGTTGTATTCTTTTCCACCAACTGAGGTATTCACAAGGTTATTAAGTGCCACAGTAATTGGCTGAGTTCCCGAGCCTGAATAAACAACTCCAAATAAAAAATCATTCCAGATTTGGGTAAACTGCCAAATGATTGTGACTACAAAAATTGGTGTAGATAATGGAATAAAAATGTGACGAAATATTTTTAAGAAACTAGCGCCGTCGAGCTTTGCAGCTTTAACAAGCTCAGTCGGTATTCCCACATAATAATTTCTAAAAAAGAGTGTTGTAAAAGCTATTCCATAGATAACGTGAACCAAAACAAGGCCAGTCACAGTGTTAGCCAATCCCAAAGCTCCCAAAAGCTTTGCCATTGGCAAAAGAATAACCTGGAAAGGGATAAAGCAGCCAAATAAGAGAGCTCCAAAAAGAAATTCACTTCCTTTGAATTTCCATTTAGCAAGAGCATAGCCATTAAAAGCGCCCAAAATAGTTGAGATAATTACTGCAGGAAATACAATCCTTACACTATTCCAAAAATATGGAGCTAGGCCTTTGCACTCACTTCCAGTGCATGCTGATGCCCAGGCTTTCTTCCAAGCATATAGGGTTGGATCGATTGGAAGAGCCATCAAGTTACCACTTCGAATTTCTTCAATATCTTTAAGTGAAGTTGTAAACATCACATAAAGAGGTGCTAAATAGATAAAAGCAAATAAAAATAATATAAAGTAAATAGCTGCTCGGCCAAAATTAATATTTAGTAAGTTAAATTTATTCATCAATCTTTCTCGCGTAGTTCTGAATATAAATAGGGTATTAATACAGCTAGAACACCGAACAACATAATCATTGCACTGGCAGCGCCAATGCCAATTTGTGACCTGTTAAAGGTATATGTATACATAAAGTTGGCTGGTAAGTCGGATGCATATCCAGGACCTCCCCCTGTCAATGCCTGAACAAGGTCAAAACTTTTAATCGCTATATGAGTAAGGATGACAATAGCACTAAAAAAAACGGGTCTCATTAAAGGCAAAATAATATGCCAGTATAGGCGAACCGTTGATGCACCATCCATTTTTGCAGCTTTAGTTAGATTATCATCAACACCTCTTAAGCCAGCTAAAAAGAGCGCCATTACAAAGCCACTAGACTGCCAAATTGCAGCAATCACAATACAATAGATGGCCATGTCCTGTTCAACCAGCCACCTGAATTCAAAGCCCACAAAACCCCAGTCATTCATCAGCTTTTCGATTCCAAGACCTGGATTTAAAATCCACTTCCATGCCGTACCTGTAACAATAAATGAGATTGCCATAGGATATAAATATATAGTCCTTATTGCGCCTTCAACTCTGATTTTTTGATCTAGGAATATTGCTAGTAAAAGGCCTAGAACTAGAGCGATCACAATAAATAAAATGAGGAAAATAAATAGATTATCAACGGCTACATCCCATCTAGGATTCTTAAAAAGTCTGACATATTGATCGAGCCCAACAAAATCCCATTGAGGCATCATACGGCTTTTTGTAAGAGATAATAGACCGGTCCACACGATAAAACCATACATACATACAATCATTGCGATTGTGGTCGGTGCCAATACAATTTTTGGCAAGTTTTTTTCTAAAAAATTAAGCACGGTAAGTCTGATTTTATTATGAATTTATAAAATTAGGGCGCTTAAATTAAGCGCCCTAAATGCATTAAAGAGCCTTATGCTAAAGGAGACAAGCTAAAGCTCTTTATACAGAGTTGCTCTTACATTGCAGCTGCCATTGAAGCAACTAGTTGAGCAGCACCTTCTTCTGCACTCTGAGAAGAGTTAAAGAAGTTTGTAGCTGAATCAACTACCGCTCCAGCTACCGCTGAAGGCAATGCCATACCGTGAGCAAAGCTTGGTACTAATGAACCGCTTGCTGAAGAAGCAACAAAAGCGTCCATAGAGTCATGAGCACATGTATCAAACTCAGCTCTTGAAACACCTAAGCGTGCAGGAATAGAACCTTTATTCAGGTTAAATACTGTTTGGAAATCAGTACCTAAGATTTCTGCAGCCATGATGTTTTGAGCTCCTGTTCCAGCTGTTGTGCCTTGTGCAAAGAATGCAAAAGAGTCTACGTTGAATGTGTGTGCACCTGAAGTACCTGGAGCAGCTGTACAAGTGTAATCTGTACCTACATTCTTTCCAGCAACCTTGAATTCACCTTTTGCCCAGTCACCCATGATCTGCATTCCAGCTTGACCTTCAATTACCATTGAAGTCGCAACGTTCCAGTCACGTCCTGGTGAGTTTGCGTCAACGAATTGACGAAGGTTTCCAAAAGTTTCGAAAACTTCTACAGTTGTGTCGCTGTTAAGAGCATCCATGTCCATCTCTACGAATGCTTTGTTATAGTAGTCTGCACCACCAACGCCAAGAACAACTGCTTCAAATACAGTTGCATCTTGCCAAGGCTGACCACCGTGAGCAAGAGCTACATAACCAGCGTCTTGAAGTTTCTTAGCTTGAACCATGAAGTCGTCCCAAGTAGTTGGGATAGTCGCGCCTGCAGCACGAAATACTTCAGGGTTAGACCACATCCAGTTTACTCTGTGAACGTTTACTGGAGCGGCAACGTATTTGCCTTCATGCTTCATTACGTCAGAAACAACAGCAGGTAATAATTCATCCCAGTTGTTCTCAGTTGCAACACCATCGATGTCAGCTAAAAATCCTAAATCACCCCATTCTTGAATTGAAGGGCCTTTGATTTGAGCAGCTGTAGGAGGGTTTCCAGAAATCGCTCTTGACTTAAGTACAGTCATCGCGTTTTCACCACCACCACCAGCAACAGCGAAGTCAGTCCAACCAACTCCAGCGTCACTTAGCTTACCTTTAAGATAATTTACACTTGCAGCTTCACCACCACTAGTCCACCAGTGTAAAACCTCTACGTCACCAGCACTAACTGATGTTGTAGTTGCTAGAAGCGCTGACGCTGCTAGCGTTGTTAACTTATTATTCTTCATATTTTTCTCCATTAAAATGATATGAATCACATTCTGCACACCATTGAGCAGAATTGAATTCAGTTTATTAGTGGGGTTGTATCAAACTGTATACAATTGTTACAAAGTATTACAATTTGAATCGAAATATAAATTTACAAATCAGATAGCTAGCTCAGATCGAAATCATATGGCACTCTAGAAGAGTGATGATGCTTAATTGGTGAATCTTTAGATGTGTCAATTACAAAAGTGTACCAAGACTCATATTTTTCTCCACCTTTACTAGGCAGACAAAAAACATAACTTCCTGTCATTAAATATGAAGAATCAGATAGCTTTGTTTTAATCGACGCCTCAACATTCATATCAATTGAAGCCTTTCCGTCTAATGCAGCACTAAAATAACCATTTATTTGATCTTTTGTGTTCATCAGAACTGGCTTAAAAGTCGGTAATAGAGTGCTATCTAGATGATAGAGTCTTGTAATTCCATCCAAATCTCCATTATTGAAGCATTGGGCCCATTGCTCTAATACAG
>ERZ802830.2475-NODE-2475-length-16665-cov-47.0121_pt1 | contig 16665 bp, 23 predicted proteins | sample MGYA00345654_ERZ802830 | MGnify/ENA primary metagenome ERZ802830 (study PRJEB30503, sample SAMEA104212375) | marine metagenome | biome: Westerlies Biome; feature: [SRF] surface water layer (ENVO:00010504) within the epipelagic zone...; material: water...
CTGGTGGTCTTCAGGCTCAACAGGCAGGACTAGGCGCACAGTACGCTGGCTTAGGATCTACATTAGCAGGACAACAGCAGGCTCTGGACGCTGCAAGACAACAACAAGCACTACAAGCATTGACTGCTGGTCAAGGTCTACTAGGTGGTGGTCTTGGGTTGCAACAGCTACAACAGCAACTTGGTACTACTGCTCTTGGTGCTTCTTATCTGCCTCAGACTCAATTGCTACGTGCCTTTGCTCCCGGACAAACTGCAGCCGCACAACAGCAACAAGCTCAGATGTACGGTGCTGGACTCTTTGGCGAGGCTACTGCTTCCGGTATTGATGCTCTGCTAGGAGCTGAGATAGGACGTGGTAATATCATAGGTACTGCTGGTACTGGTTTGTTAGCTGGTCTTGTAGCACCAGATGGTATTTTACAAAGCTTAATTTAAGGAGGCGTCATGGCACGTTTTGGTAGAGATTTTGTAAGAGCAGCGACACAACCTGCTTACTTAGAGGGTTTGTTTAGTGCCGCTAAAGACATAAGCGGTTTGCCTGCTCGTGCAGCTGCGGCACAACAACAGGCAAATCTTCAAAAAGGTTTGTTTGGCCTTGAGCAAATGGCTTTGTCTGGTGATCTTACTCCAGAAATGTATAAAGAAGCGGTAGGTTCTTATACGCAACTTATGAAACAAAACCCCGCTCAAGCAGATGAAATTAGAAAGTCTCTTGCTAGTGTTGGTGCGTCTGTTAGAGAGCAAGATAAAACACGTTCTAAAATACAAGCAAATAACTCATTATCAGATATACAAACAAGAATGACTGCTTTATATTCTGATCCTACAATTGACAGTGCAGAACAAGAAGAAGAAGCTGCTAAGTTGCGGTTAGAGTTTGAAACAGTAAAAGAAGAAAACCCTGATATTGATTTTTCTTCCTTTACAAACTGGGATGTACGTTCTCAAAACGCAGGAATAACTATAGCTTCTCGTATTAAAGAACAAGAAGACGATGTTGAAAGAGAAAGAATAAGAAGTAATCTTTCAACGAGAAGTATAGATGAGCGGACAAAATACATTCAAGAAGAATATAATGGTCCTTTGAGTGATTACGCTGTTACTATAGCAAATTCTTTGAATGCTTTTGATGAGCGTGTAAAAGCAAGAGAAGAAGAAGCAACAAACAGAAAACAAAACTTTAATTCATCAATTGAAAATTTAGAAGAAAGTCTAGAAAAGTTGCCTGTAGGATTAAAACAAGAATTAACTAAGGAATTAAATGACGTTCGGCAGCTTCAAACAACAGGAATCAGAAACGGTGTTTGGATTACTACAAGGTTGCAACAAGTAGCCCTTGAAAAACTTAACGGCATAGATGCCAGAATTGAAAGCTTTAAAGATCGTCGTTATGTAGCTGATGAGCGTTCTGTAAGGGATGCTGAAATAAAGATAAGCGCTTTATCGTCACAAATAAATAATCCTCCAGAAAACTCAGCAGAATTAGGAAGACTTGCGCGACTTGCTGCTATAGAAGGAGGTGAAAACAGAGCTTTTAAGGATTTAAGCGGAGCAAAACAACAAGAGTATCTTAAGAGAGCTAGACAAAAACAGTTAGAAAACCACAACAACGCAATTAACCGGGACATATCAGTTAATAGAGCAATAATTAACGCTATTAAAGGCGATGAAGAAAGCTCCGAAAATTCTTATTCGGCTTATGACGTTGAAATAACAGAGGCTATGGCAGAATATCCCGGAAAAACACGTACAGAAATTATAGCAGCATTGCAAAGAGCAAAAATAATTCCTACAGACTCTTCCGGCACTGTTTCTGAAGAAGTTATAGAGGCTCCTCAACTGTCTGAAGAAGAAGCACTTTCTATTTGGTTTGGAAAAGAAGGTGAGGGTTTTGATTTAATAGAAAGCGTAAAAGAAAGCGTACAAGGTTCTTTATCAAAAGCTGCTGTCAATACTAGAGTGTACAAAAAGTTTACAGACGGCAGTGGAGGCGATCTTAGAGGCGTTTCTACTAGCGATTTAGAAATGGTCGTTAACGATAACAATAAGTTTACTCCAAGAATTAAAGCAGAGTTAGTTAGGAGACGTGCGCAAAATGGGTAAGTATTCTGATTTGTTTAAAGACACTGGAAAATATTCTAATCTTTTTGATTACGAAAAAGAAGACGAACAAGAAGAAACGGAGTACAGTGGTTTTAGAGCAGGAGCAATAGACGTTCTTGAGTCTGGTCTTGGTATCGGTGACGAATTAGACGCGACTGTTCGTTTGCTAGTAGGTGAGTCAGATAACTGGACAGATGCTATAACGCAGTCTAGAAAACAACTAAGGTCTTTTGAAGAAGATAATCCTTACATGTCTGGTGCTTTAAGCGCTGTTGGTGTAGTAGGAAGTTTATTTATTCCCGGAGCGGCTCTTGCTAAAGTAAGTCAAGGGGCCAGCAGAGCGCAACGTGTAACTCAAGCAGCTGGTTTAGGAGCCGCTGAAGGGGCTGCTTACGGTTTTTTGGCTGGGGAAGGCGAAGAAAGACTTTCCAGTGCTGCTTTAGGTGCAGGAGTAGGCGGTGCTTTAGGCGGCGTAGCTGGTCGTTTTTTAACCAAAGAGGCTGATGAAGTTTCTGATGCGTTTGTACGCGAAGTTTCTGAAGACATAAATAAACCTATAGATATAGGCGGCGCTGATGGTTTTGTGAATAGAGGACGTGCTTCTTCCGGTACAGGTGATTTAGATCCTAGTACACACACTCGAAAGTCTACGTCGGTTCTTGATGATGACGTAGCACCTAACAGTATTCACGAAGACCCAAAAAAAGGAAGTAGGATAAGAGGCTCTTTACTTTTAGGTACTCGTGAATGGTTAGAAAAAAATGTAGGTATTAGGGCTGCTCGTCTTGTTGAAGATACCGAAACAATGGCTAGGGTAGAGTATTCAAAAGTCGATGAGATATTTAATAACGATAACTTTGCTAACTTTTCAAAGCTTTTAGAAGACGATAAAACACTTAAGAGTTTTTTCTTAAGAATGAATAAAAACATAGATCCAGATAATAGAACTACTTTTGGTTTAGCTAGACGTTATGCTAAAACACCAGAACAAAAACAAGCCGTTGATTTGTTGGAGTTAGAGTCTAGGGTTCTTCGAGAATATGACTTTGTTCCTTATAGCAAGACAGATGATTATTTTCCCACAATAAATGTAGCGCGTACTTCTGGAGCTACAAAAGTATCTGACTACGACAATCCTGTAGAAGCTCTTAGAAACATGGCAAAAGACATTTCTGTTGCTAATGTAGTGGCCCGTCGTTTTAATTTAGATATGTCTAAGTATCAAGACGAAGCGCGTAAGCTAATTATCGATACTAATAAACCTATGTCGCGTTTAGAGTTTGTTATTAAAAAAGTTAGGGACGAGGCTTTTGATCAGGCAAAAAAACAAGGCAACGTTTCTGATCCTTCGGCTGTTGCTGATAATTTAAAAGATGGTTTACGTAGTGTTCTTATAGCATCTAAAACTGGGGGCGATGCTGTTGGTGCGGTAGCTAGACGTAGTATTTCTGCTGCTCTTTTAGCAAACCCTATAAACGCTGTTCTTAACTTTATTGAAGGATTTACTGCTCCTGTTTATCAGAACGGTGTTAATGCTTGGGCGCAGACTGTACCCAAAGCAATTTTAGCTACTTTTAATAAGAACTTTGGTGCTGAGGAAGGTCGTAAGTGGGTATCTAATAAGCAATTAGGCTTAGATAATTTCATGGGTGAGGTACAGAACAGCGCTAAAAAAACTATGGACGATTCGTTAGAGACTGCTCGTTACGCAAAACTTAACGAAGCGTTTGCTGGCTCTCTTGACAAAATAAGTGAAGGCGCTTACAACTTATCTGGTGTACGTACAGTAAACCGAATGGGACAAGAAATTTTAACTAACTCTTCTATAAAAAGAGGCATTACTTTAGCTAAAAAAGGAGATAAAAAGTCTTTAGCAACCTTAAAAAAACATCCGGGTATGCGTGGTTTATCAGAGTCTGAGTTTAACAAAACTGTTGATGCTCTTAAGAAAGAAGACTTAACTAGTGGTTGGGTTACTAATTTTGCAGGAGCGTCGTTAAACAAGTGGCAACCTGTTAGTGCAGTAACAATGCCAAGAGCTTACAACGATAACCCTAACTTCCGTATTATGTACAGTATGCTGTCGTACATGAATAGACAAGCAAATAATCTTAGAACCGAAGTAGGTCTTAACTTAATGAAGGCTCAAGAAAAAGGTTTAAACAGTAAAGAAGGCTCTGAAGCAGCAAAAGCTGCCATGATTAACAGCGCTAAGTATACGGCCTTGTTTGGTGTTATTGCTGGTATATGGGACGATGCTCGTAAGACTCTGGACTTTACTAATGATAAATATCTTGAAGATGTTCTTACGCCGGAAGGGGTGGCTAGTGCGACAATAAACCAACTTGCTTCTAACATGACAAGCGGTGTTCTTAACATACGCGCTCAAGAATATGGTGGTGATCCTATTAGCATTACTCCTGCTCCTTTATCAGCTGCCTCTAAGGTATCTGCTGGAGTAGGGAAGTTGTTTACTGATCAAGATGTTGATCCTTTACTAAGATCCTTACAAACATACACCCCCGGCGTAGCTACTGTTGATCGCATTATCCGAATGACTCCGGTGCTTCAAGAGCAGCTAGGCAGGGAGCGTTTACTTACTGACGATTAAATCTCGCAGTTGTTACCAGTACAGGCTAACGTCTGTGATCCTTCAGTCATATCAGAGTTTTCAGAGATGTTCCAATCAATAGTCTCTGGAAACTCTGCCTTCAACTTCTCATAAGTCTCTAAGTCAATAGGCTCATAAGGTGCTTGTTGATAGGTATGCTCTGAGTAGGGTAGGAAACTAATACCACTGATCTTATCGAACTTGTTATACAACCACTGACCTACTTCCAGAAACTCATCGTCCCTGTAGTAACACGTCATTGATGGTTTATGTTCACACCAGTAGTCCTGATATATCTCCCATAGTTCTAACTGCTCCATAGCACCCATCTCAGAGGCTGTCACAGCCCCGTCAGGAGACTTTATAGGGAAGGAGAATACCTTAGTAGTGGGTGACATTACATCGTCCTCTACAGGCACTCCTGCAGCTTCTAAGACTTGACAGAGGGGGTCTCTTGCGTCTGCTCTGACTCGTCGGATGTACTGGTCAGAGTAGCGCGGATGTATGCCGGAAGCGCTGTCAACAAGCTGACTAACAGTACCAGAGGGCTTAACAGCAGTAATAGCAGTGCTACAATTGATGCCAAGGCGATCAGCCCAAATAGCATTAGTAGAAATACACTCTCCCTTAAGCGCTCCCAACCACTCTCGTAGCTCATCCTTGTCTCCTCGTCCTGACATTACTGGGTGATCCATAATACCTGTTAACGATACACCAAGTAGTGATTCCTCTTCAGTGTTCTTCTGCCACACCTTACGTAGGTAACGAAAGTCTGTCAAGGTAGCCTGTAAAGTTCCAAGGATAGACGCAACACGTACTTTTCGTTTGAGACTTGAGAGCGTATCGGTTGACCTGACAACAACTTCTGATAGATTGCAGAACTGGTTTGGCCGTAGGATAATCTCGCTACATGGATTAGTTCCAAAATCATAGGTAGCATCTCGTCGCTCGTTCTTTGCAGCTTGCTTTTGACTTGCGACTCTAGAGAACATACCTCGCTCTCCTGATCGGGACTCGTATAAACTTTTCCACTCATTTAAAAATGCCTCAAAGTCTGGCTTCTCTGTATAACATGCACTGTTGTTAGCTAAGCCTCGCTGAGGGTTGTCAACCCACCACTGTCCTGACTTGCATCGTCGGAGTCTATCGTCAGTGAGGTTAGAGAGACTGATGAGAGCGGACCTTCTGACACCCCCGACAACGACGATCTGTGCAATCTTACAGCACAAATCGTGGCATTCAATTGAGGACAGTTTACGGCCATGAGCTTCCCTAAATACGGCGACGGTGAAGTTAAACAAATCGACAAGAGGTTCTGGACCAGATGCTCTACCGCCGAAGGTTTTAAGTGCTGCCCCCGCAGGTCGTACTCTAGATATGTCCCACTTTGGAACTTGACCTGAATAGAGCAGGCTGATAAGTTCTCTGTAGGCTTTAGCCCATCCAATCTTAGAATCGGTGATGTGTATAACTGAATCGGTGTCATGAAAATCCTCCGCTACTTCGGGTAGTTTAGATACGTATTGTCGTTCAACAGAATAGCCTACGCCTGTACCGCACATAAGTACGTACATCATCTCGTCAAACGCTTTAGGGTGGTCAATAGGTAGGTAGCTACAGTTAAAGCCAGCTACGTTGTCACGGTCAAGAGCCTCACCTGCTGTCATCAAAGCTCTCATACTAGGCATAACGTCCATGTCATGAATGTCTTTGAACATGTCGTTAGCTTCTTCCAATGTTATCTTTTGCTTCTCTATCCAGAAGTTCAGGTAACGGTCAATTGTTTCTTCCCAAGTTTCACGACGCTGCTCCTCTGGTAGGTAACGTGCGTACCTGCTTTTGTGTATGTACTGTTGATATGCGTCCAATTATATTACTCCTTTGCTCATCTGTATATGTTGTCCAGTTGGTAATTTCATCTTTGGTTCTACCGCAGCCTGTACATTGATCATCAACTAACTTGCATTGTTTAACACAAGGGCTAATCATTTAGTTCTTTGATGAGTCTGTCAATGTACCAGCGACACTTGCGTAGATCCTCAACTGGCTTACCTTTGTAATCGTACCGCCAAAGATACTTCAGTGCGTTGCCTTTCAAGTAACCACGAAACTCATGCTCAGGCATGGATGCCTTGATAGCTTCGATAGCTTCTACTGCACCTTTGTTGTAGTGATCAGGCTTCTCTACAGGATCAGCTTTTTTCCTGATAGATAAGCTGTTAAGTGCTGCTATTGTATCCCACTCTTCAGGACTTGCGTTGTCAATACTCATCCGTACTTCCTCTTGAGGTAGTGCAGACTAACAGGTAACTCGTCAAAGGAACCGTTGTTTACTTCGTTGAGCATCCAAACACCTGACCAGCTACCGTTAGTTTGAGGGTTTAAGTAGTCTTCACTGTGGTTGTAGAAGATACCAGCAAACAATCCAGTGATGTTACTACCGTCTGCTTTACGTGCGTAAGCTATGTCACGGTCTTGCACGTGTCCCATGATGCACGACATGAACTTCTTTTGCAACATAAGTTTTGCACACGTGACGGGTCTACCCATGACACCACTGGTGAAGTAGTGACAGTAGGCGATGCCGTCGATGACGGTTGGTTGCAAGAAAGGCACAACTTCCCATCCAAGCTTTTCCAACTTAAAGTCGTCATAGCTCATCAGTCCTTCTAGTTTAGCGTCAGCTTCAACAGCTCTTTCAATACGCTGCTCATGGTTGCCTAACAAGAATACCATACGAGGGTTCCATGTCTTCTTCTTGTTACTACGAAGACGCTTCTTCTCTGCCTTGATAGGTGCTAGGAATAGATCCATAGCGTCCAGACCTGCTTTAATATCCTGCGTGTAGCGTCGTCCTTCAAAGGACTTTTTACCAACGTCATAGCTACTGAGACTTGGCATGTCCCAGTGATCCCCCAGATGAATGATAACGTCAGGCTTTGTTGCTGCAGCATATCGACCAGCCCAGTACAGATGGTCAGCACTGTTACCGGGTTTGACTTGCGTGTCAGGTATTACTAAGTGTCTAGTCATTGCTTTTTACTCCATCCGACAGGGCAGGTTTCAGGCGTGTACCATGTGAAGCCTTGCTTGTCTGCCCACTCTTGCATGGTGTATCTTGTCCCGTCACTTCTACGTCTTGCTCCGGGCATGGCTGTTCTTGGGTTTTGGAAGACAAAGACAAGTTCCTCCTTCTCGCCAAGGCATCTGCTAATATCAACATATTTCTTCGCTTCCGCTCTATCACGAAACCTCCCTTTAGCTTCAATATATATAGTAGAATGTATACTGTAATATACAAAGTCAGGTTCGTAAGTCTTGACTTGAGTATACGTTAGCTTGTTGACATGGTACTCACACCGTTTAAACTTCTGGTGAAGATCATACTCGAACCAACTATCGTAGCCCTTGGGTATGTTACGTCTCGTTCTCTTCACTTGGCCTTTCCCATATCTGATTAGGTTCACGACGTAGCCAAAGCAGCCTAGCGTTCTCAATGACACGCTCTTCAGACTCTAGTAACTCAACACACTTGTTGAACATCTCTATCTCTGACAGCCCTTCAAGAAGCTTCTGAGACTTTTTATCGCCTATACCATACACACCGACAATGTTATCAGCTTTGTCACCCATGATGATTTGACGATAGAAGAACAACAGACCTTCCTCTGGGTTAACAGAAGTTAGTTCACGTTTGTTGAAGTTGTATTGCCTGCACGGTACTTGTTGAAAGTCCTTGTCGAGACTGACGATGATGCTGTCAGGGATGGCGGTAGCGTCGATAGCAATCAAGTCATCAGCTTCCTCATCTTCTGATACGATAGCATTCCAGTCTTCGATCAAGTATTCACGTATAGCTTGTAAGTGTACAGGCTTTTCCTTGTCCTTACGGTTTCCCTTGTAAGGCGCAGTGATGGCTACATCATTACGGAAGTTACCCTTACCTGTCAGGTAGACACGGTAGTCTGGCTCACCCTCTATCATGGTGTATAGATCGCTTACCAGATCAGACAAGAAACTGCCCGTCGTATAACAGGCAGTCTTGACCGACTCATCATTGCACTTGAAAGCACAACGATAAGCCACTATGTCACCGTCAATTAGGATCACAATGCTTCTGCTTCGGACACAGCGTTGTCACTGTATTCAATCAGATTAGTGACCTTCATCTTGATCATGGAAGGTGAGCGTCCAGTACCAACAGACCAATCGTAGTAGCCTACAACCGCCACTGCTTCTGAACCGTTAGCAATCAGTACGTCTTCAGGTATCTCAGTACCGTCAGCATCGGTCAGACGCATAGGGTTGTTGCTCTTCATGGTGATAAAGAAACCACGGTCATCACCTTTGTTGCTTGGTGCAATGCCCATCTCTTCAATGGCTTCGATAGCTTTATCGCTAAGGTTACCAAGTTGTACCTGATACTTGTTGCTGTACTTGTTGAGCTTGTTACGCTCGCACCAGTAAACAGTTCCGCGTACAGTGATGGGTGGTAGTTTGTTAGCTGTCATAAGTTTTCTCCTAGTGAGTTTCAGCCCAGTTGTTGCCTACACGATATTCGCCGTCTAAGGGACACCGTAGGCTGAGTGTCTCACCGGCGATTCTGATTGCACGTACACCTATACGACCTACTGTGTCAGCGTAGTGGGCAGTCGTTTCTATCTGCCATTCGTCGTGTACGTTCGCTACAAATCTATGTGGTATGTTCTTCAATCTATCTGACAAGTGTACCAGAGCTTGCTTCATAACGATAGCCCCTGCACCTTGCAGTAACGTATTCAAAGCGGCGTGTTCTGATCTGACTCTGAGCTTTCGTCCGTCGAGTCCAGTAAGTATGCCTGATGCAGCCTGCCTGAGAGTGTCTCCTCTAACTCTTTCAAGAGACGGCGTGTTAGATAGAAATGTTTCTTTAAGTCCTCGTCCAGTATTGCTATTTCCTCCAACGATAGCTCCGATCTTAGCATCTCCGGCTCCATACAGAAACGCATAAATGAATGTCTTTGCAAGAGGCCGACTCTCAAGTCCTGCTGCTCGCTGATTAGCCGTATGAATATCGCCATTGAGTAATTCATTAGTGTAATTCTCATCGTCCATGTAGTGAGCTAACATACGCAGCTCTAGTCCGCTGGCGTCAATACCAACAAGAACATTACCCTCATCCACTGTCCAACATGAACGGCACTCAGTTCCGAACGGAGCAGATACGGCGGGTACTTGCGCCATGTTAGGTGACTGGTGTGTCATACGTCCTGTCACAGCTCCGTTAGTAATGACTCTACCATGTACCCTACCATCATCCTTAACTGCTTTCAACCATGAATCTATCTGTGCCACTCGTTTCTGTAACATCATGTAACGTGCGACTGCTTTAGCTTCTGGAAGGTCTATACCCTCAAGTACCTTCTCATCAACGATGATGTTTCCCTTCTCTGTCTTCTTGTTAAACTTAACGCCAAGACCTTGAAGACGCTCTGCTATCTGCTTACGTGAGCCGGGATTGAACACTGTTACCTTATCCTTCAGACGCTTACCTGTCTTCTCAGAGATACGCTCTTCAACGATAGGTGGGAAAATATCTTGTAGGCTCGCTTCAATGTTGTTCATCTCAAACATCAAGTCCATCATCAGCTTCTCAGCAAACGGTATGTCTAACTTAAAACCGTTACGTTCCTGCTCAGTCACGATCCAACCTACGTTATGCTCAAGCTCAACAGACTGCTGCGAGAATCCTTCTTTGCGTATCTGCAACGCAAGCCATTGATGTACACGCTCAGTCAGCTCAACGTCAGCGATACAGTACTCGACCATCTCGTCAGTCAGTCCTCCGTCGTAGTCCTCGAATGCAATCTTTCCAGCTCCTCCAAGAATCTCTCCCCAGTTTCGCAGGGAATGACCGCCCTCTTGACTGGGGTTGTAGAGTCTTGAGAGGTAGAGTGTGTCCACAACGCTATGCCTAGGGATGCGTACACCCCAAACACTATCAAGAACGTGACAGTCAAATCCGATGAGATTATGCCCCACAATCTGTTGCGAATCATGTAACACCTTCTTCAGTGTGTCGGGTGTGGTGTGTACTTGTATATCGTTCTTCACCTTCGTAACTGCACACCAGATCGTTGAGTGATCCAAAGTAGTTTCTATATCCAAGTAACAGGTATTCATGATACGTCTCATTTAATTCGTCACGCTCAGGATCGTAGTTAAACTTCTGATAAATCTCCGTCAACTGTTCCTGCTCTAATATCCAGCTCCCAATCTTGCTCATAATATATCATCTCCTCTATGTCTGCGAGTGTTCGTAGATCATCACGGTCGATTACATCACCGTCATCTAGACTAACAGCAAAGCATCTGTTGCACAAATCTACAAACTCTTTGCTGATAGCGTACCGTCTTGTTGCTTCGTAGTCTGTTAGCTCTACGTCACACGCCATACATCTCACAACATTGTTTCCTTTTTAAACTCGTCCAAGGACATTAGCTCAGCCTGTTCAAGAGCATGTAACTGTCCCCACCCTAGGTTCGTTATCGTGTCTTCATTCAATAACTTTTCTTTTCTACAAAAACCGCCTAAAGAATACTCTGGAAATGTACCTAACATCAACATATAATAGTCACATGCTTTGTCTTTTTTATGTAAGGCTGCTATCAACTTACCTGTTCTGTACTTCGTAGCCTTAACATCAATGGTATGTGTTCCTAAAATTAAATCATGAGTAGGTATCTCTTCAATCTGAATATCGGGCCAGACGTTTAAAAGTTTTGCAGCTGCCATCTCAGAAGCAACACCTTCTAAGTCAGTTTCATAGTTTGATTGCGGACCTTTCTTGTTGTCGGTTATTCCTTTTTTGCGAGCATTATTGTATCGTTCTTTAGCTATGTACTCACAAACTTTCTGTTCTGTTTCACCTAGCCGTACCATCATAATGGTTTCTCCTCACGTTCATCACGCTGTATCAATCTACCTGTTGCTTCATTGTAGAATACTTCACACGCCTTGCCAGTCTTTCCGGTGTACCTGTTCTTCAACACCCGCAGCACGGTCGTGTTTCTAACAATAGGATCATCACTCTGGCTGTTACGTTCAGCACCGATGACCGCATCAGAGAGCTGTGCAATCGACGCAGAGCCACGTAACATACCAAGGCTAGTGACAGCACCGTCCTCCAATTGCTTCCCTTCAGGGCGTCTCAGGTGGCTCACAAGGAACATACAAATCCCCATCTCCTGCACGAACGTCCTCAGCTTAGTCATGATCATATCCAAGGCACGACGTTCATCACCATTGCTCTGATCAGACACGAGTATTGAGACGTGATCGAGTACGATATAACGTACGCCTAGTACCTTAACGAAGTATCTCATACGGCCCAGTACGTTTTCTATCTCGTTACTGCCGAAGTGTTCCCAGAGATAGACACGGTTCTCATAGTCCATCGTATCGTACACTAGATCAATGTCGGTGTCGTCATACTCACAGTCAGGTAGGTGGATAGGTTTGTTCAGCTCAAGACCTACCAGTCCTCGCATGGTACGCTCAGGTGTCTCCTCAAGAAACATCAAGCCAAGGTTATCCTCTGACTGCGCCATGATAGAGCTGACTATCTCACGCAGAAGCGTAGACTTACCCAGCCCAGAGCCTGCACAAATAGTAACCAGCTCAGCAGTGCGTATGCCGTACAGGTGTTTGTTCAGTCCCTCGAATGGGTACTGTACCTTCGCCTTGGTCAGTGGCTTCTTGATCAGATCACGTAGCTCACCAGCACCCACGATCCCTTCAGGTGTGTAGGGTTGAGCAGACCAGAATGCTTTGGTGTACGCATCAGCTTGGTTGTTAACAAGATAATCACACGCATCTTTGTAGCCGTTGACGTGCTTAACAATCCTTGCTTTGTTACCGAACAGATCAGCACATTCCTTTGACGCTCTCTGTCCCGGCTCGTCAGCATCGAAACAAATAACAATGTTCTCGAAGCTGTTCAGCCAATCATAAAAAAGGCGACAGTCCTTTGCCGCCGACGTTGCACCGTTACGGACACTGACAACGGGATACATACTACCTGTCATTTGATGAGCCGCTAACGCATCGTACTCACCTTCAACGATAGTCACATACTTACCACCTTCAGGAAACAAATGCTGTCCGTACAAGCCTGCTTGCTTCCAGTCACCAATGATACTGAACCGCTTGTCAGGGTTGCGTACCTTGGCAGCTATGGGTTTTGTTGGGTCATCAGGGTTGTAATAACCAAAGGTTGTAACGTCACCCTGCTTGAGTGCTGCGTACTTCTTCGCCGTCGATCCTGTAATTAAACGGTCAGTTATTGAACGGTACTCCGCTGTGATTAACCGATGTTCTGTCTGGCTAAACGATGGCTTTGGTGCATCGCTGATAGAACCTAGCTCTCGCACGTTGTCAACCTTCGCCGCTGGTGTGTACGTATCACAGACAAAACACTTACTTGAACCGTCATCGTTGTACGCTAACCCGTCACTGCTATCACAGTCAGGACATGGTTTATGTGTCTCAGTGAATGCCATTACGTCCTGCTCCCATGTCAGTGTATAGCTCGTCAATCTCTTCGTCGTCCATTGAATCTAACAGGTCAGAGAAAAAGTTACCAGCAATATTCATCGCCTCAATGAGCGTTAACGTTTCCAACTGTCGTTCAACAAGCTCACTTACTTTCTGTTCTTTAGAGATACTCATAGGTTAAATACCTTATAAGATAATAATTTAATGATGGACTTTTCTGCTTACTGCAGAGAGTCTAACACGCTTCTTCAATTCTCCACAAGTCCTCATCGGAAATATGTTCGAGAATCTTGTCATAAACTGTGTCGCTAATCATGTCCAGTATTTCTACGTCACCCCACTTGACAGATGTTAATTCAATAATTTTGTCGTATGGGTCATAGTGATAGTCAACTGAAATGTCAACCGTCATGTCTAGGTCAAACATGTTACACGTTCTCATAAGGCATCTCCTTGTATACATCGCTGTTCTTGACTTTTTCAATTGCTCTGTAAAATGTCTGTTCTAATATCTCAACATGTCCGTTGTCAACAAAATAATCCAGCACGGTCTCAGCTAAATTTAAAGACATGGCACCACGTGAAAAGTTATTAGTGCCTGTATGTAGGGCGTTAATCATAGGTGTATCAGCGTAAGGATGTTCGTAATAATGCTCCGCACATGACTTAAAGAAAGGATCTAACGCTTCAATAAGATCTTCCCATTGCGGCCTGTTGTGTTTAATACGATACCTGTAGCGATACCAACGAGCTGGTTTAGCCCTTGGACTTTCACCCCAGTAGTATAGTTCTAACCCCATCAGATTATCTTTCATAAAACCTCCGTTGTGTGCTTGACAATTCGGTATCGTTTACCATTGTCACGTTTAGTTTCTACGTAATACTGCGCTTCGCCTACGTCGTCCGTTGTGAACACCTGCGACCACACGTCATCATATAACTCAATGACATACGTTGTATTAACACCAATCATGTCTATCTCTCCCTGTCTATTGTTAGCCATGTCACTATGATGATGCCAGCAAACAGCATCCCGATAAAGTACAGCAAATTAAATTCCATCCTTCGCTCCTATGTATTTGTCTAGTTTACCTGTTCGTTTGAGTTTCGCAATAGCCCTACTCTCAATGCGTTTCACCTCTGTTTCGGTTATGCCTAGCACCTGCGCTATCTCTCGTTGTGACATAAGGTAGTCTACTTTCCTGCCTTCCCTTATCTTGCTCATAGATTCCCTTAACGTAATTTGATAAAGCAGAACGAATCGTCATCCACCCTATACAAACTGTAACGTCCTTTGAGATATGTATTCGCTGCCGCATTTGTTTTGACCTTATCTTCTTCAGGTATAGAGAACCAGTCATTTTGTTTCATAGACTCGAACAAATCTCTCCACTTGCTCCCTCGATTGCGGAAGTTTACAGGTGCTGGTGCTTTCTTTGATTGAACTTTGTAGTGCTTCATGATTGTCTTCCTTTTAAAGTTAAAGTTGATTGCGGAGTAACCGCCGTTGTCGTGCTAGTTCTTTGGTGCGTCTGTTATAGCGTGCCTTGCGCTGTCGTCGCCGTCTCGCTCGTGGATCTGTCCAGCGCTGGTACAGGTAACAAAGACCTGCCCAGACTGGTACAAAGCTAAACAATACAAGTATATCTATCAGTGTTGGGTTCATGTTGTCACCTCCAATTTATTAAATCGTTTATTTAACTCAGAATCTACCGCGTCGCGTCCGTATCTCGCCATCATGTAGCTAAGGAAACTGTGGCTTGTTACGTCTCCGTCCCAAGACTTTACATAATGAACACCCCAAGCATTAGCGGGCGACTCCAACCCTTCAATGTACAAATCCATATCGCTCTGTAAACTCATGCTGCTACCTCCTCTCTCAAGTCAATTATTTTCTCTGCTGTATTCTCTAAGTTGTAACTTTGACTTACAAAGCCACCACCAAATCTTTTGCCTCTGTAGACACTGAAGCCAATAGAGTTAGCCATACGCTTTGCCGTATCGTAATCACTGTCAAAGGCTAGGAAGTGAATAACATATCTAGGGTTGCCGTTCACGTCGTTATTGACCCTGTAAAAGTCGTAACCTAATTGGTCCGCTGTCTTATAATCTAAATGGCATTTGTTCATGTTTGTTTCTCCTCAGTATCCTAACCATTCAAGAATTTCATTCGAGTAGTAAACCTTTTTAGATCCTACCGCGTCAACAAACTCTGCCCAGTCTACGCCATGCGCTAACACCTCCGCCTTGGCTTCTCTCAGTGAGACTGGGTGGCCTTCCATTGCTTCGTCATGTGTCATTGTTTAGCCCTCTACTTTTAAGATTTGTATAATTTTACGTCGTCCCGCTGTGTCTGCTGTCCAGTCGTGCATAACACCATCACGAACACACAACGCATGGCCGCGTACCTTGATAACATAAACGCCACGCCTACATTCACGAGCAAAGCGTCCGATAGTCATTCCCTTGTAGCCGTTGCTTGTAATGTCTGTTACAGCTTTATCACATGACTCTGCGGCTTGCGTTAGTGCTGGAACCCATTCTGCAGAATACATGCCGCGCTTGTTTTTGCGGCCATTCTTTGCCATGTGCCTATGTGCCTTACCAAATGACCAGTCAAGCGCCATTGCAAGCGCCGCAACTGTGCAAAAGTTACGGTCTTGATATGGACCAGTACCGATCTGTTTAAGCTCTTCAAAAGTCTGTCTCATTATCAAACCCTCGTTAGTGAATCAGTGAAAGATACTCAGAGAATACCCTTCAGTGATTCACCCTCTGCCGTAGCTTTAACGTTGCGCGTCGTAGTTGCTCCGGATTGTCTGCCCATTGCTGACACGCTGTGACTCGCTACGGTTTGGGTGAGTCGTCTGCTTCCGTGTGTTTAGGTGTTTGCTGTAGTTCGTTTACGGTTTAGAGATACCCCTAAACTGCACGCCCTCGCTACAACTACTTACCTTCTGCGAAGCCCAACACTAAAAACCCACAGTTGGCTTGGTTGGTCTTACACTACTTGCCTAGTCCGTTGCGGGTATCCGCTTAGGGGCTTTCGATGCCGATGTGAAAATATTAGGTGAAGGCTTTGGGAATGTCTAATATTAGTTTTGAATATTGTTTTCAAAAACCATTCACGAGATGAATAACGCTATCGGTCAAGTATGTATAAAGGAACGCGCACGCGTCTAACACGATGATGATATAGTGTCAATACTGTTAATGCGTACAGTGTCAGTGGTGTGGCTATGGGGTCCAACCCAGTCCCTCACACTCCCTCTCTTGCAATCTGCATTGCATCTGTTGCAATCTGCATTGTATTCTGCGTTGTATCTTGCGTTGCATTCTGCAAAAGTCTGCACCGTTTTGGGGCGGGGAGGGGGAGATGCTGACAACTTTTCTGTATGTTGCTACCTAGACAC
>ERZ802830.2478-NODE-2478-length-16649-cov-8.29854_pt1 | contig 16649 bp, 14 predicted proteins | sample MGYA00345654_ERZ802830 | MGnify/ENA primary metagenome ERZ802830 (study PRJEB30503, sample SAMEA104212375) | marine metagenome | biome: Westerlies Biome; feature: [SRF] surface water layer (ENVO:00010504) within the epipelagic zone...; material: water...
ATTACATTATTAAGCAGGTGGAATCAGAAGACTCACTTCTGATCGTGGATGATGTTCACGACACGGGAGTTTCAATAGAAAAGATAGTTTCTGATTTAAAGGCAGCCTGTAAAAAAAATACGCCAGAAATTAGAATAGCTACCCCGTACTTTAAACCCAGTAAGAATACAACTGGCAGGAAGCCCGATTATTATCTACACGAAACTGACAAGTGGCTAGTCTTTCCTCATGAATTGGAGGGATTATCTCTGAGCGAAATAAAAGCCAATAAGCCTGAAGTTTCCGATTTGATAAAGCACATAGAGAAAATTATTAAATGTAACTCTTAAGTTTATTTGCAAGGAGCAAATATTGAATGGTAATAAAGGAGTAGGCTCCATGGCAATTGCAGGAAAAACTACTACAGAGCATGATGAAAAAATTGCGAAGATGGTTTTCTCTTCAGTCTACCCTCACTATTTAAATAAGGTAGTAAAGAAAGGGCGCAGTGAAAAAGAATTGCAAGAAGTTATTACATGGTTGACTGGTTTCCAAGGTACAGTTTTGCGGGATCTGATTGAGGGTGAAGATACGTTCGAAGAGTTTTTCGGTAAGGCTAATCTAAATCCAGATGCTACCCTAATTAAAGGCGTGATATGCGGCTATCGTATCGAGGACATTGAAACGCCGCTGACAAAAAAATGTCGATACCTTGATAAACTTGTAGACGAGCTCGCGAAGGGACGCAAGATGGAGCGGATACTTCGAATGTCTTGAGCGAGTTTTGTAGCGGGATCGTAAAGATAGAACTTATGCTAGTAACTTCTTTTAAAGCGAGGGGTTGTTTCAGTATTAATCGAATAGGGATGGGATGTAACGTCCAAGAAGCAGTAAATTAGTATGTCGAACCCTTAGAGAATTCTATTGAGGGAACAGTATTTTGGCCTCCAAAAATTTTTAGCCTACTAAGCTGATTTAAGATTAAGATAAACGAAATCTAGTGATAAGAAATTAAGGTAATTGAAATAAATCTTCGACAGAGCATTTGAGAATTTCAGCAATTTTTAATGCAAGGACAGTGGAGGGCACATAAATTCCGTTTTCAATTGCGTTAATACTTTTCCTTGATACGTCTGCTCTTTCCGATAGTTCTTGTTGAGTTAATGCGGCAGACCTCCTAGCTTCCTCAAGATTATTTAAAAGTTTTTTGTGATTTTTACCCAAAGCTATTTCTTTTCAAATTCTTCGACAGCATTAGTGAGTTCTTCGCTAGTATTTGGATAGAGATATCCAGCAATCAAAGTGCCGATCCCTATGGTGCCAACTAAAAGCCCAACCCCTTCTAAGACAGCTCCTATAGCAACAAATCCAAAAAGATAGAGGCCAATACCAGTAAAAAGCGTTTGCACTCCCGTTCTACGATAATCTACGGGCTCCTTCTTTCTTTCTTCAAAGATGCCTAATAGTTCCTCAACTTTAGAAGGATCATTTAAATGCTTAGCTATCGCCAGGGCGGCTTCTCTCTTGCCTTTACCTTCATAATATAGCCAGATGAAGGCTGACAATGGAATTATAATGCCCGCCAGGATTCCTAAGATTGGTATTAACTCAAGCATCATCTTTTTCTTTAAATAATAATGTAACGTAAACTTACCACGCCAGTTTTGGGAAGTAAAGGTTACTTTTAGGCAAGCACTCTTGCAGAGTGCAGATTTCCAGTAAGTGTACAAATACGAGTAATTCCTTAAATTTAATAGTAATGATTCTCATTATCAATTAAGATACAATAACGTTCGCAAATGAGTTTCGTTATCTATTGGTAATGATTCTCATTACCGGTTAGAATGCGCCGGCTTTTTTCGACGTTTTTACATTTTCAGGGGATAAAAGGGATAAATACTATGAACCAGCCTGTGAATTTATTAAGAGCAGCTGTGCGTGCGGGGCTCGCTTTGTCGGCCTCGGCAGTTGCGACTAATGTCGCAGGCCAGATAGAAGAAATTACGGTTACGAGCAATATGCTTCAGTCAAACCAGGTAAATTCGATGCAGCCACCATTGGCTATTATCGATGTGCCTCAGGCAGTCTCAATTACTAGTTCCGAGGAAATCCGAGATCGAGGTTTCAGAGAGTTAGGAGATATTGTTAGATACACTCCTGGCGTCAATCAGTCGCAGGGTGAGGGGCACCGAGACTCTGTTGTGTTCAGGGGCGTGAGGTCAACTGCGGATTTCTATCGAGACGGTCTGAGAGATGACGTCCAGTACTATCGGTCACTCTATAATGTCGAGCAGGTAGAAATATTACGCGGCCCCAACGCACTTCTTTTTGGTCGTGGTGGCACTGGTGGTGTCATTAACCGGGTAACGAAAGAGGCGATCGTAGGTCAGCAGTTAGGTTCATTTGACATAGGCGCCGATAGTTTTGGGGCATTCGATTTTGCGGGTGACGTGAATATCCAAACGGGTGCAAATTCTGCTTTGCGTATTAATGTGCATAGCGACTCTCTCGAGAACCACAGAGACTACTTTGAGGGAGATCGAGTCGGGTTTAACCCAACTTTTAAGATGGAGCTTAGTGACCAAACAGAGGTCGTTCTCTCTTATGAGCATGCTAACCATGAACGTTTCATTGACCGCGGAATTCCTACCGGCTCTGATGGAAAACCAGTCAAGTCTTTAGACGGTATCACGTTTGGCGGTGAGGATGAGAACGTTCAAACTTTGAAAGCTGATATCTTTAAGGGCATCCTGCGTCATGAATTCTCTGATTCAAGTAAGGGACAGATTACTGTTCAAGTAGACGAGTTTGAGAAGATGTACCAGAACTTGTATGCGTCTGGATATGATGGAGCTGCCAATACGGTTACCTTGGATGGCTACCGGGATCCTACGGAGCGTGAGAATACTTTTATAGACGCTAGCTTAGTGAACGAGTTTGATACCGGTTCACTCTCACACACATTGATGATCGGTGGGCAGATAGTTGATACGGACAACAGTAACTATCGCTATGACTCTTATTGGACAACCTCAGGTAAGGATAAAGAGACGTTCAACATGTCTGATCCGCTGAACATTTCTGTCAACTCGGCCGGCGATCCGACTAGGGTAGACTTCTATACTAAGATGAATCGATCGACCACTTCTGATATCGAGGTCCAGTCAGTATATTTCCAAGATCAAATTAGCGTGACTGACAACCTGATTGTTATGTTGGGTGGGCGTATCGATAAGTTTGATATTACTGTTAACGATATTAAATCAGGCGGTTCGCAGTCCAGAGAGGATGACGAATTCTCGCCACGAGGGGGGCTAATTTTCAAGCCTTCTGAAAATATATCGCTCTACGCTAGCTACAGTGAGAGCTTCCTCCCTAGGTCTGGAGAGCAGTTCAAGAAGCTAGACGCGAATGCGGCTAGGTTAGACCCGGATGTCTATGAGAATCAGGAAGTAGGATTTAAGTGGGACATCATGCCTGGTCTTAGCTTCTCCGCTGCGTATTTCGACAGCGAGCAAGAGCAAGCGGTTAGAGACAGCATCGATGGGGAGCAAAGCGAAGTAGTTGGTCTCCAAGTCGACGGCTACGAGCTTGAACTTAAGGGCCAGATTAACGATAGCTTTTATATCGCAGCAGGTTATAGCAAGATGGATGGCGAAACTGGAAAGGGGGGCACGCCAAGGGAAATTCCTGAGTTTACGGCATTTGCCTGGGCGAACTACCAGATAAGCGATAATATTGGTGTGGGTATTGGTGTAACGCACCAAGACGACCAGAATATAAAGAACGATAAGGACGGCCTTTACCTGCCAGATTACACTAGGTGGGATGCGGCCGGTTATTACACGATCTCGGACGATTTAGAGATTCGAGTAAATATCGAAAACTTCTCTGATGAGATCTATTTCCCTTATTCGCATAGCACGCATCAGGCGTCTGTCGGAAAAGATGTTAACGCTAGGTTATCAATCACCAAGCGATTCTAATTGCTGGATTCTTTCCATTAGCAAAAGGCTCCCTCGGGAGCCTTTTTTTATGGGGCGATATTTTACATTGCAGAACCATTCCCGTACTCAGGAATATTCCTCTGGAATACCCGCCAATAATGTCTAACGCTTGTAATTTGCTCTTGCCCGCTCTCATCTACTTGCGTCCCGATCGGACTTCTTCCAAGTAATTGGGCAACCTCATCTCGATCCTGAACGAGGGCAACAGTCGCTTCGTAAATCTTGCCATCGATTTTCATGCGTATACGAGGGTCGCGCTCGATATTGGCCCACCAGGCCTTCGAGTAAGGAAACTCTTTGTCCAGTCTGGCACCTTGCTCGCTACCACTCAGGTAGAGCTTGTCTCCGCGAGGTCTCGCGTTGACGGTAACGGAGTGCGGAATTCCATACCAAGTTCGAGTCTCTAGCATGATCGAGTTACCTCTTATAGGATGGTCAACTTGGTTGATAAAGTCCCAATCCGTTATCGGCCGGTCTACCACTTCACCTGCAAGCCATAAGCCGGGCCACGCCGTCCTGTTGCTCGCAGCAAACTCAGGGCTTGCTGGGTCTACGTACTGTGGTTCTAAGCCTGCAACTCGAAGTGCTATGAGGGCTATGGCTGCTAGGGTAACGATAATCAGTCCGATCTTTAAAATAGGCTTCACTGGCATCACCTTCTTATTTTTGATGAATCAGAGATGGACATTAACTTTGCATTCGGGGATTGTCCAGCTCAGAGAGAATGTGTTTAAAGTCTCTGCTGCCGCTTCTTAGTGAGCCTTAAACTAGAGACTATCCTTGTGGTCGCAAACTAAACTGAGGCTAAACGAAGGATTAGCTAGCGAACCTAATTGATATCTGAGCCTTCTGTTGATTCAAGCAGCGGGAAAACAACTCTTTGCCCCACGTATACACTACTAAAATTTATCCCTGGATTGTATTGACGAACCAGCCAAAGCGGGGTGGAGTAGCGGCTTAGACTTAACCTATTTATGTTGTCAGTCCGTCTAATCTCATACTCTTCAGCGCCCCTAATTCTATAATTTGCAAAAAAGTCCGCCTGCAAGCTCAAGTGAAATTCGCGGCGACGATTTTCAAAAACAGATTGAGAAACTTGTTCAAAGAGCAATTGAATTTTCTTACCAATGATTAATTGATCCCGAAACGTCATATTATTCAGGCGTCTTATATCCCACGTTGGAATCTCTAACCAGTTCGCTAACTGTCCAATTGACTCTGATGCTTGGACCATTATGGTGTTATCCATTCCTACTGAATAATCGGATGGATCTGTATCAAGGAAGCTTGCTAGGCTGTCAGGTTCTAAATTGACATAGCTAGACTCAGGCTCAATTAGTATCTCTGGCGTCTGAGGCATTTGCTCCACCGCTATCGCCGCATTTGTATTAACGTTGGAGTCTGGGGCACTTTCAGTGACCATTGGTGGCCCTGTTGGATTTTCGTCTAATGTTTCGGTCTCTATGGGCAGAGTATCCCTGATGGCAAGATTTTTTTCGGGATCATATGGAGGTTCAGTGGTTTCTAAGATATTCCTCTCATTAGCTCTACGCTGGTTATCTCTAGCAGATATAATTTGTAGCGTATCATTGCTCGAGCGGACCGCCTGAGGAATCGAAATACGCTGCCCGGCTTGAATCTCATCAAGGTTTCGAATTTCGTTTAAAGAAGCGATCTGGCGCGGCGTGGTCCCGAACTTACTCGCTATGGTTTGTAGAGTCTCTCCGCGTTGTACTTCATAATATGCGTCGGGCAACTGCGTAGAGTGTTTGTAGATGTTGTCGATCTCAGCTAAAAAATTAGTGTTGGCTGGGAGTTGATCTGTTCGTACTTTAACCCTATATCCTCGAGGGATACGTTTGAGTCCCTGCCATACAACGCTTCTTAGCGACGGGTTATCCTCTCTTAATTGGCTTACCGCTATGCCTAACGATTCCTCGATACCCTGCGAGTCAACGTAAGAGTCAAGACGGACCTCCGTAAAGTTGGGCGGGACCGCATAATCCACACTCTCGAAGTATTGATCGATGTTCCGTTCGATGTCATTAACCGCTAGAAACTGAGGATAAAAATTGCGACCAACAAAACCAAAACGTGGCCCCTTATAATTCGCAATAATTTTTTCTATTGAGGAAGTTTCTGTTTCTCGAACGGCGCGTGACATACCTCCGACACCATGGTTATAAGCGGTAAGGGCGAGGGGCCAAGAGTCGAGGACTTGGAAATTGTACTCAAGGAGGTCCATGGCGGCTTCAGCTGATATATAGGGGTCCATGCGCTCATCAATAATGTTGTCGATTCGCATAAAGCGCTGGCCGGTAGGTCTTGTAAATTGCCACATACCGGCTGCATTTGCATGTGAGTATGCATTCGGGTTGAATGATGATTCCACATGCGGCAGCAGGGCTAGTTGTGGGGGCATGTTTTTTTCTAAAAGCACCTGATCAATATGGTCTCGGTAGGCTCCAGAGCGTTCAAGACCCTCAAGGAAAGCATTTGACTGTCCTAACTGCCACCTCACCTTGTTGGCGGCCCGCTCTAATCTGCTGCTGGTAACGTTATCCGGCCATAGTTCGAGAATATCCTCTTGGTTTTCAGTGAGATTAGCCCTCTCTCCCGAGGCTAGAATCAGCAGGTCGTCTTTGATTTTCTCGCGAAAGGTCTCAATCTCTCGATTGTCACGATTCAATTGAGCGTAAATTACTGAGAGGTCTTCTGAATCGTGGAGGTAGCCATGATCAGTATCTATTTCTGTGTACACTTTCTTCCAGAAGTCGATAGCGGGCTCTAATTCGACAGGCCTTGGAAATAGTTCTGAATCGATTTCTTGGGCTAATGCTCCGGATAGAAACCAAGCACTCAACAGCAAAAAACTTATGTAGCGACTAGCTCTGCTTAGATTCACTACAGATGTTTCAGCAGTATTTGATTTTTTAATAGGAAGCATAGTAAGCAATTTTAACGTCATTTTTAGACAAATTCTTTGATAACTATCAATACCTTAGAATAATCGGCACATAGCGGTACTTTTTCAATAGATTTGAGAAAAAGGGTTAATCTATTTTGCTCGTTAAGAGTCAGCACTGTTTACGAAATTTTGCTAAATTCTTGAATCTAAGTGACGATTGGGATAATGAATACTGAGATTGTCACTCGGTGGCATACTCCTACAGACAAGCCTTATTGAGTAGAGTTGGATTCGGTCTAAGAATGCGCATCGACCCTAAGCTAAAAGAAAGTTAACCACATTGAATTTCAGAGAGAGTGGACCATGGCGGATGAAATAGATAGGTCAGTAGAGCCTGAACTGGGCGCTGATGACAGCAAAGGTAATGCTAAAAAATCTGAGGCGCTACCCTCAGGCGTTCGTGTGCGTTCCAGAAGTAAAAAAGACGCTAAAGCAACAAAGAAAGTAGGAGCATCTCCCAAAAAAGCGAGTATCAAATCTGCAGAGAAAAAGGTAATCAATGAAACTGTTGAGCCAGTTCCTGAACTAAAGGAGGCAGACACCACCGAACTTGAAATGAAATTAGAGGGTATTGGGTCAAAGATCTCCACTTTGTCTGACGAATTAGTAAACACGGCTCGGGCAATGGAACAAAGTGGATCAAAGATACTTGAACAAGAAGATAAGCTATTCGAGACTGTCGACGACTTCAAAAATTACAAGCATGAGCAGCAGAAAATATCGGCTGCTGTTCTTTTATCTTCGTTTTTCGCCGTTGTTATCTCTGTGGGGTTTTTAGTTTATGCCGTTTTTAATTTTTCGTCGAAGAATGACTTCTTTGATTCCGCTAGCAGCGCACTGACAATCAGAATAGCAGACATGGAGTCTGGCTTGAGTAGTTTTGAAGCGGCTAGAGCTCAGCTTTCATTATTACAGGAACAAATCGAAGGTTTGGAAATTAGTATAGAAGAAAATCAATTGAGCTACGATGCTACAGAGCAGGATATTCAGGGCCAGCTTCTCGGTTACTCCGAGGGTATGAGTCAAGAGCTAGCAGAACAGACCGCTAATTTACGCGAAAATCTGGCCCGCTTAGACGATAGATTCTCAATCTTCAATTCTCAGATTCTTGACTTTGGTGATGTGCTTGAGCAAAGTGAGAATGTCATTGCTGAAATCGGCACAGAGGCAAGATCGCTAAATGAATTGAGGCAAGTTATGGATGCTCTGCTGACTTTGGAGCGAGAAAAATATTATCAAGCATTAAATGGCAACGCTGATCAGAATAGGCAAGTTGGGACTAACGTGGGTGAACCTTCTGAAAACGATATGCCAACGTTCAATCGTTATTACAATCGGTGATTGGAGTTTTATTTCTAGCTGTTATCTTCGGCAAAAAAAGCTTTGATTACATCTGAAGCGATTTCGTCGCCGTGCCGAAGTTGAAGTAGTGCACAAAGGTCGCAAATCTCTGTTTTAAACTCTTTGGCAAGCGATGCTGGGGCTATGAATCTTGCGTCTTCGCTGTTATTTTCGGAAAAACTTTGTTTTTCCTGATTGATTTTTGTACCAAAGTTTCTTAGTGTCTCAACCCTATTTGAGGGCAGCCAGATCCCAATTTGCCCGCGACTTGTGAAAACCAATTTCTCAAGTTCAAATAGGGTATTCTCAGTATTTAAGTTACGGCTTACATCGATTCCGTCTTGAATAAACTTCACTAATGCCTTAAGTAAGGCTATTCCGTACCTGGGTCGAATCTCATCTAACTCAAGTGGAGTTGCTTGGGTTGTATCTTGTCCAGTGAGGCAGTTCCAAAGAGGTTGTCCGGTTAGACCGTAAAAATATGGATCATATTGGATCTCTTGTAGCTTTTCTTTGGGTGCTGCTAGGTCAATTTTTGTGAGTAACGAATTGGTGGCCGTCTCTAGCCAGTTTAACTTTCCTAGCACAAAAAATAACAGGCCTATTAAAATTATCCCGATTGTTTCGGTGCTTGTTAGTCAGACAGGTATCATAATACTCTCGTTATATTCATAATTATTGTAGCTATTATCAGTAGAAGCTTAGTTATATTCTTTGGTAACACTATTTTTTAATTGGTTGTAAAAATCAATATAAATTTTTTCAATCGACGTCAGTTGGCTGATTCTCTTCTGACGTTAGAAATTCGAGCACGTCTATCTCCTTGTTAATGCCTAATTCAAAGCAAATTTTATCTAGAATACTTTGCGCAACCCCTGCAGCTTTCTCGGCTGTGATTACGCAAGTTTGGTATGAGCAGCCAAGCTTAAAAACTTCTTCCGCATACTCTTCCGGAATGAAACTCACCACCACTCCTTTATCGGTTGAAATCAATTGATAGGGGTCAACCAACTTTGGGACTTCCAAACCTTCAATCGACTCATCATTTGCGAGATAGGCTTCTTTTAATGACTCGTATTTGTCCGTGAGACTTGCTGCCTCTAAAAATGTCTTCTCAATATTAACCTTGGCTCTATTTGCTAAACGCAGTCTGACCCCCAGTGAGGACCTATCGCCAACATTCTTGAGTGCTTTATCGTAGTCTAATCGACTCTGATTTTTTAGTTCTTCGACACTCTTTTTTGAGAAAAGATTCTTAAAAAACGACATGATTAGGCTACTCTTGCAATTTCCTCACGTAATTCTTTCACCGTGGAGCTAAGTATTTGACTGACTCTAGATTCCTTAACACCTATTATAGCTCCAATTTCTTTTAAGTTAAGTTCTTCGACATAATATAGATTTAGCACGAGTTTTTTTCGTTCATTCAATTTTGAGATTTGATTGGTTACCACCTCGCCGAGTTGTTCGGTCTCGAGCAAGGATAGCGGATTTTCCTTTCCACCAATAAGCTCATCAAATGCGTCGCCTCCGTCCGATTCCAATTTGTCGATTTTAAATCTATCAATATGTGCTCTTTGTCGCTCATACTCATTCACTGTAATATTAAGTTTGTCAGCAACCTGCGAATTTTTAGGAGTAAATCCTAGTTCGTTTTCCAGCTCATGCTTAACTTTATCATGTTGCTGGCTATTCTTTATTGCCAGTCTTGATATATCGCTCAGTTTTCTTACTTCATCGAGAATAGCGCCTTTAATGCGACTTTTAGCATAATCTTTGAACTCGACACCAGTGCTGCGTTCATAGGTGTCAGCGGCAGAGAGAAGCCCAAGCATGCCTATTTGAACCATGTCCTCATACTCCATAAACTGAGGCACACGGGCTTTTAAGTATCCCGCTATCCTGTTGACTAGCGAAATATGCTCGTTGACTAATGAGTGGGTGTTAGTCAGTTGAGTTTGTTTATAGTCATCTAGTTGGTTCAAAGTGATCACTATTGGCTTGCGTTAAAAAATTGTAATTGGTTATCTATGCCGTCGGCTTTTAGCTTATCTAATTCATCGACAAGTGTTGCGAAATCATGATAACAGGTTGAAGTTTGTCCGAGAGAAACTGCTGCTACTCCCTTGTTCCAAGCCAGAGTGTAGTCAGCGCTTTCTGAAACTGATCCAATATAATTTAGACTTAAACCAAGAAACTTGGCTGAGATTGCATTCATTTTGTCGAACAAAGTTTTACCGTCTACTTTTGTTTGTACCCTATTAGGAATAAAAATTATTTCTTTAATCCCGATACCTAACTTTAATAGCTTGATTAGCGCATACGCATCTGCAACAGACGAGGGTTCACTTGTACCTATGACCATGGGGTGATGGCATGCTGATAAAAAGTTGAGAACACTTCGATCTGCACCTGCGGAAATATCAACAATCATGATGTCGAACTGATTTTCAAGAGCGGCGAAGGCCTGAATTATAGTATTAGTCTTATCCCCATCCAGGGCTAAGATCTCATCTAGTCCATTTCCGCCACTGACTATGGAGATGCCGTCTTCTGTTTCGATCACGATTTCAGAGAGCTGCTTTCGGCCCTCGATAACATCGACTAAGCTGCCATTTAATTTACTTCTAAGAGCTATGTGAATGTTACCGAGCCCAATGTCGGCGTCAAATATAAGCACTTTTTTGCCCTGCTTGGCATGGAATGTTGCTAAATTAATCGCAAAGGTAGTTTTACCAACGCCACCCTTACCGCTAGCGATGCCAATTACTTTCGTATCTCTCTTGGGTTCCGTATCTGTCATTTCGTGCTCTATTTATTGTGAATTCAGTGGAGCGCGTTAACCTTAGGTGGTTCTCTATCACTTAGGGTCTTAATGTCGCTAATAAGATGGTTTCTTATGTGATCCCGTAATCTGTTTACAATATTGTCTTTAGAGACTCTTACCAAGTTAGATTCTATGTTTTTACTCGCTGAACCGATGGATAGAGGTATTTGAAATTTTGACAATGCTTCTAACGCGACCCAAGGGGCCAGAGGCAAGTCCAATCTAGTCAATATTATTGAATCCCACTTGTCAAGCATACAAGTGGCCCAGAAGCTCTCGAACGAGGTATCGGTGGGAATTACTAAGTGTGCTTGTGAGTTCGCATTTATATCCCTAGCCAGTGGAACGATTTCCGCAGCAAAGCTCAACTCTAAATCTATAACGTAAATGTCCTCAGGCTGCTTGATGTATAGTAATTTGGCAAGCTCACTTCGATCTCTTGCGCAAAATACCGGGACATCAAGAGACTTGCCAGCCGTCTTCAGTTTAGCGAGATCACCGCTTGTGTTGTTTCCAAACGATACGACGGAAACTTTATGTTCAGAAACCTTACTTAACTGAGATGCCATCTTAAGTGCTACGGATGTTTTTCCTGCACCGTGCCCACCAGTCAGTACGTGGATCTTGCTGTTGAAATTTATGTCACAGGGTTCGGGTAAGTTTTCCATTATGCCAGTTTGTAGTTGCGCAAAAAGTTCATCCATGCCGTCAGGCTGATGGATAAAACTGCGTAACAGTCCTGCGACATGTTGAGATATCGGGGCATTATCTAAGAAAGTATGAAATCTTTCACTGGTTCCAGTCCTATTATGCAAAGAAAGTTTAGAATTAATATCTGTCTGAGACTCTTTTTTTGGGTTAGAAAAATTTAATGAATTTGGGAGCGCCTTTAAAGCCTGCTTAACACTCTCTATATCTTCCTTTGAGGCTTGGGGTGGATTAATTGAGTGTAACTTTCTTTCAGGATCAGTCTGCTTCGTTTCAGTTGTAGCTACTGTTTGCTCGGCAGAGTTTTCATGCGCGATAAAGAGAAATTCTTCGCCATCAGCTTCAATATTCCTAAGTATTAATGCAGTTGGACCAAACTGATTGCTTATCTCTTTGATCCCATTAGTGAGTGTATTTGATCGTACTAATTCGACCTTCATTGCTGGTTCTCCTCTTGCGTTTCATCGGTTACCCCGATGCGAGCAAAGACTTTAATTTTTTGGTCTTCTGGTATTTCTGTATAAGACAAGATGGTGGTCTCGCTGAATCTTTGTTTTATCATTCGCGCAAGCCAAGGCCTTATTGGTGGAGCGACCACGATTACTGCAGGATGACCTTGGTTCTCTGCGTCCTCTTTCTCTTTTTTCACGGAGTCCAGTAACCCCTCTGCTAAATTAGGCTCGATGACAACCTCCCCAATTTTAGCGCTTTGTGTAATGCTAGATATAAGCATTTGCTCTAATTTTGGATCCAGAGTGATAACGTTTAGAGTGTCGCCGAGTTCAATAATTTCTTGCAGCATTAGGTGTCCTAAACGAGGGCGAACAAGCTCAGTTAATTCGTCAGGGTTCTGCGTTTTACCGCTTTCGGTAAGTAATGTTCCAAGAATGGTATGAATATCTCGAATAGAGATTGATTCGAACAAGATATTCTTCAAAACTTGCATTACTGTTGTAACGGATAATTTGTCTGGAATTAAATCTTCGATTAATTTGGGTGAGCGAGTAGCGACTTTATCAAGGATCTCTCTTGTCTCATCATGTCCTAATAAATCACTAGAATTGCTTCTCAGTAGAGAGTTCAGATGGGTTGCAACTACTGTTGCGTTGTCGACAATAGTGTAACCGAGAGTTTTTGCTTCATCAGACTGGCTTTGTTCAATCCAGTAAGCGTCAAGCCCGAAGGCCGGCTCCTTTGTCGGGACACCGTTGAGTGGATCACTTATATCTCCTGGATTGATTGCCAATTCACGGCCTAACTCTAATTTGCCCGTTCCGCGAACTGCTCCTTTTAACAGTATGTTATAACTCATTGGGTCAAGGTGCAGATTATCTCTGATACGAATTGGTTGAATCAGGAAGCCTAATTCAGCAGATAGTTTCTTTCGAATGCCTCGCACTCGCGATAGGAGAACGCCTCCATCCTGCTCGCTAACCAGCGGAATTAATCCATAGCCTATTTCTAAGCTAATTTGGTCCACATGCTCTATATCTTCCCAGTCTAGCTCGATCTCATCGCCTTCGGACTCGGATTGTGACTCGGCTAGTTTTACGTCAGATAGTATTTCATTTTTCCGATCTGTGAAGAAAGCAAAAACCGCTAGGGCTATTCCTGCGAAAAGGAACATAAAATGCGGCATTCCCGGAATTACGCCGAGTATTAAAAGGATAATCGAAGTAATTTTTAGCGCATTTGGGTTTGATAGTTGCGTGCCAGCTTGATTTGTAGTTGACTCCGAAGTTGTCACTCTAGTGACGATAATTGCAGTTGAAAGAGACAGTAAAAGTGATGGTATTTGCGCAACTAAGCCATCCCCAATCGTCAATAAAGTATAAATTTGAGCGGCATCTTCGAAACCAAGGTCATGCTGGGTTGTACCGACAAGGAGGCCTCCAATGATATTGATCGCGAGAATCAATAGCCCTGCGATGGCATCGCCTCTTACAAATTTAGAAGCGCCATCCATAGAGCCAAAGAAGTCTGATTCCTGGGCAACTTCTTCTCTTCGGCGCAGCGCTGCTTCTTGATCTATGATCCCAGCATTGAGATCTGCATCAATAGCCATTTGTTTGCCAGGCAATGCATCTAGGGTAAATCTAGCAATAACCTCCGAAGTTCTTCCCGCGCCCTTTGTGACAACAATAAAGTTTATTATCATCAAAATAATAAATATTATGAAACCAACTATGTAGTTTCCAGCGATGACAAATTCGCCAAACGAGGCTATCACGTTGCCTGCGGCGTCGGGACCCTCGTGACCTCTGATCAGAACTACGCGAGTGGATGCGACATTTAAGCTTAACCGCAGCACTGTTGCTAAGAGCAATACTAGAGGGAAAGATGAGAACTCAAGTGGCCTATGAACATTGATAGATATCATAACGACTATCAGTCCGGCCATAATGTTAAAAGTAAAGAGGACATCAAGTGCAAAAGACGGCAGCGGAATAACGAGCATGGCCATGATCGCTAAGATCACGATGGGTATTGCTATACCTTTTGCGTCGGTAAAATTTAACGACTGTCGCAAATCTGACACTAATGTCCCGCTCATTTTTATCCTTAATAAACAATAACTTAAAATTTTTTTGAATTAGCTGTTTTATGCAGCTCTTACGTTAATTGTTATAAAAGCAATCTACGTGCCAGAATCGTTATTTTTAATATATTTCGCTAGGTAAAGATGGTGCTTGAACTGTCGATTGGCAGTTTGATAAAGCGGTTAATAAGGTTAAAAGTAACGCAGAGCCAACACAGAGAGCTTAGATATGCTAAAAACAGGTCATCAATCAATAAAGTCTTTAAAGGTAATCAAGACCATACTTATAACTATGTTTTCCTTTAGTTTAGTTGGTTGTAATTGGTATATTCCATACGAAAATGACTACAACGGTTTAAGTTCTTTAGCTCAGGGCGGTGTTATTGAAGCCACGGGTTATTCTGTAATCCAATCCCACTCTGGAAGTGAGCCTCAGCAACGCTTGATGGCTATCAAAGCAGCGCGATTAGATGCTTTTCGTCAGCTAGCAGAGGTTGTCTACGGAACATATATTGACTCAAATACCACAATATCCGACTTAACGATTCAAGATGACGTATACAGAGCTCGAGTTGAAGGGGTTATCTACGGGGCTGAGCTTGTAAAGATTGAGCCGATTTCCAACGATACTTATGCGGTTACGCTTGGACTCCCGAGGGCTATGGTTGACGACTTGCGACTTCTTTACATGAGACTAGTTTCTAACAACTAGCATTAGCGAGAGTAGAATGAAAAACAAATTGGTAATGCTTTTCGGTTTTCTAGTTTTCTCCCAGGTTTTATTATCAGCAGAAAGCTCGGTGAGCGAGCTTTCTCGCGTCCGGGAAGCCTTAGCAGAAGCAGCGTTGGAAAAAGGAGTATCAGTAGTTTCCAGTGCATACATAGATGGGGATGGAGAGCTCGTTGAATCGTCTTTCTACCGCAGCGGGGCTGCCCTGCGAGGCATAAGAATGCCTCAATATTTTGAGGCCGACCCTTATGATGCTCAAATCCTATTTTCTGATACGGCGCTCAATGTTGGTTTGTCTTGCCAGGAGTTGTCGCCACACAAGTACAGGAAAGCGATTAGTATCGATACAGCGGAAATGTTGTCAGGAAGTGAGACAGATCAAAGATTCTTCGAAACACTTGCATCGTTGCGCTCGGAAGTAAAAATGTCCGCAATTTCTGCGATCGCTGATAATGACGAGTATTATATTTTACCCACATCTGACGTCGAGTTGGTGAGAGAGGGTCAGTACTACGCTGCATTAAGGCCTAGAGCTAGTTTTGCTGACCCCAGAAATACTAATTTAATTATAAAAGCGCAAATAGTTAATGTAGAGACGGTCCGTTATACTCCGGGAACCTTATACGAACGCGGTAAAACCGAGGCAAGCAGACTACAAAAATTTGTAACCAATGGGTTCAAGCGCACACTGGCACCTCACGAAAAAAGGGAATCTATTCCACAATCTTCGTTCGATTTTGAATTGCTGCTTACTATTCTTCGCAGTAGTCTTTTAGGATCAAGTGATGAGGTTATTGCGGAAGAGTCATTAAGGCTGAGATTTGACAGGGAAGAGAATACCATCGAACTTAAAGAGCCGCTCTTAGATAGGGTGACGGGTATAATGTCGACTATTGGCCAGCAGAATTTATCGCCTAGCGAAGCGCCTGCAAATGCACGGGACCTTTTCATGGTTACTGAAGCTATTAGATCTATTCTCACAACATCTATAGACCAAATTAGATGTGAAGTTGAAATGCTTAAAACATACAGTGCTCAAGAATCAGATAATACGCAACTAATACTGAATCATGGAATAGTTGCAGGGATAAATATTGGAGACAGGTTTCTTTTAAGTGAATCTGATTTTATCTCTGGTATAAACCCAATTTCGTCGAACCAATTGGAAAATTTAGCAATAGCTGAAGTTACTCAAGCTTCTGAATACAGTTCAGTGGTGAGGATTATTGAAGGCCCTCAGCAGGATCTATATTCTCTCAGTGCGATTCCGTTCTAATAACTGGGGTAATCTTATGAAAAGTTTATGCAAATATTTATATCTCGGTCTACTCGCTTTACCGGCAGCGACCTTAGGTGCCTCGGCCGAGATGGATAGGGCCTTGGACATTTTATTGGCAGATTATAATCTTGATGATTATATGGAGGTCATTGATGAGAGTGTTCTCAGCTCGAGTGGATATTATCTTGTCCAGCAGGGCGACACTCTTGATGAAATCATCAATAGACTTGTCGGGGATACCCCGATAAGAAATAGAATCTTGAGAGAGGCT
>ERZ802830.2481-NODE-2481-length-16640-cov-6.37872_pt1 | contig 16640 bp, 14 predicted proteins | sample MGYA00345654_ERZ802830 | MGnify/ENA primary metagenome ERZ802830 (study PRJEB30503, sample SAMEA104212375) | marine metagenome | biome: Westerlies Biome; feature: [SRF] surface water layer (ENVO:00010504) within the epipelagic zone...; material: water...
ACATAATTAAACTTATTATTAAAATATTCTGTTTCACCAATTAATATACTAGAATTTAAACTATTTTGAGTAGAAATTCTTAATAATAAATCAATAATTAAATCATAAGCTCTAATCGCTATTTTATTAGGTGGTAAGCCAAATCGATTAATAAATTGAATTGAAAAATCAGTATCAATAATTGATTTTGGATAAGAATCAGACAAATAAGTAAAACCAAGATCACTGAATAATGTGTTTGAAAGATTTTTATTATCATAAGCGGTTCCATGGTATGTAGTGTAAAGGCTTATTTTTTTTTCATCACTTAATTGTGATCTAATCTGAGAACTAGCACTTGATATCAAAGAAAATTTTTCAGTTTCTAAAATAATTTTATTTGGCATTGAATCAACAATCAATGAGTCAATTAAATCGGGTAATAAAAAATCTCCAAATTCTGGTCTAATATTAACTGATTTAGGAAATAGTTCATTTAATTCTTTTTCGATATAAAGATTTGTTGAATCAGCTACAATTATTACATTATCTTCATCATCAATAATATTTTTTAAATGTGATAGCATTTCTTTTCTTAAAAAATTTTTAGCACTTACACTTTGAAATACTCCTTTTCTCATTTCTACTGGATTGGATGATAAGGGTGCAACCTTAGGAATGTCAGTAAAAGCTAATTGAGACGCAAGAAAATTGAAATTTTTGGTCAATAAAGGTCCAATTATTAAGTCTAAACCAAGAGTGTCAATTAGTTTAAGTTGATTTTTGATATTATTAATATCATTTTGAGTGTCAATTATTTTAGAATCAATATTTATTCCAATTTTAGCTGCCTCTTCCATAGCCATAACGGCTCCAAAATAAAAGTCAATCGCAATTGATGAGAGTGTTCTTTTTTTTAAGAATCTATTGGTTTTAATTAAGGAATCAAATTCTATGGAAGAGGTGTTAAACGGAAGAAAAATTGCAAGTTTTATTAATTTTCTTTTTAAGACCGAGTCCTTTAGATTTATTTTTTCAGAAAGAAAATTATTTTTAACATTTAATTTTTCAAAATATAATTTTGGTAGTTTTAATATCATCCCTTCTTGAAGTCCATTTTGAACAACAAATGGATTTAAAGAATCTATAGTTGTTTTTTTAATTCCTGTCTTTAATCCTATTCTATAATATCCTTCCTTTGGTTTTATCTTATAATAAAAGTAATTATCCTCGACTTTTTGTTTCGAAAATTTTGATTTTTCAGGAAGTATAATTTTTTGACCTACCTTAAGCCCTAACTTTATTTCTGGGTTTAGATCCTCTAATTGATGAATACTAATTTCGTTTTCATAAGCAATTCTCCATTTTGTGTCCTTGGGAATTATTGTGTAAAAATTTGGGGTGATTTTTTCTTTTTTAACTTCTTTGAATACAGGAATTCTAACTTGCATTCTTTTTCTTAAACCTCTTTTTTTTATTTGCGGATTATAATTTTCTATTTCCCTTAAGTTTACATTATATTTTTCAGATAGCTCAATAATATCCTCTCCTTTTTTAACACGATGTATTATAAATTTTTCTGGAATTAAACCATCTTGACCATAAATACTAAAAAATGAAAGGGTCAAAATAAGCAACACTAATATCCTTGGTTTTTTCAATTTTATTGATTTAAAATTTATTCCCACTCAATTGTTGCAGGCGGCTTTGAGCTAATATCGTATACAACCCGATTGACTCCTGGAACTTTATTAATGATTTCATTTGAAATTTTTTGTAAAAAATTATATGGTAAATTGACCCAATCTGCAGTCATTCCATCAGTAGATTGAACTGCTCTTAGCGCTATACACTTTTCGTATGTTCTTTCATCCCCCATTACACCCACACTATTAACTGGTAATAATATTGCCCCAGCTTGCCATATAGAATCATATAAGTCCCATTCTTTCAGACCTTCAATAAAAATAGAATCAACCTCTTGAAGAAGCTTAACTTTTTTTGAGGTTATTTCACCTAAAATTCTTATTGCTAATCCCGGTCCTGGAAAAGGATGTCTGGCCAGAATCTTTGGTTCTATTGATAAACTTTCTCCAACTTTCCTGACCTCGTCTTTAAAAAGCATTTTTAATGGTTCAACAACTTTAAGTTTCATGAAATCCGGTAATCCACCAACATTGTGATGAGATTTAATTGTAACTGACGGACCATTAACAGATATAGACTCAATTACGTCTGGATAAATTGTTCCCTGAGCCAACCATTTTACATTTTTAATTTTTTTTGATTCCTCATCAAAAACATCAATAAAAGTATTACCAATAATTTTTCTTTTTGTCTCAGGATCGGTTTTTCCTTTCAAATTTTTTAAAAATAGGTCAGATGCGTCAACTCCCTCAACATCAAGCCCCATTCCTTTATACTGATTTAGTACAAGATTAAATTCATTTTTTCTTAAAAGACCATTGTTGACGAAAATACATTTAAGTCTTTTTCCGATTGCCTTTTGTAATAAAATCGCAGCAACTGTGGAATCAACTCCTCCCGAAAGACCAAGAATAACGTTGTCACTTCTAATTTGTTTCTTCAATTTATCAATTATCATTTCAACAAAGGAATCTGGGGTCCAATCCTGTTTAATTTGTGATATATTAACTAAAAAATTTTTTAACATTTTTGAGCCATCGGATGAGTGATATACCTCTGGGTGAAACTGAATGCCAAAAGTTTTCTCTTTATCAAACTGAAAAGCTGCGTTTTCAACATCAGAAGTACTACCAATAAGCTTAGCATCACGTGGAAGCTTCTTAATTGTATCGCTGTGACTCATCCAAATTTGACTTTCCTCAGGAATATTTTTAAAAAAGAGAGACTTAGAATCAACTAATTTTAAACTCGCTCTTCCATACTCTCTTGTTTTAGAAGGACTAACTTGACCTTCATAAAAATGTGCTAAATATTGAGCACCATAACAAACACCTAATAAAGGGATCATACCCTTAACTTGGGAAAGATCAATTTTTGGAGAATTTTTATTAAGAACAGAATGCGGAGATCCGGATAAAATCACAGCTTTATAAATATTAAAATTTACTGGGGGTTTATTAAAGGGGAAAATTTCACAATATACATTTAGCTCACGGACTCTTCTTGCAATTAATTGAGTGTATTGAGAACCAAAATCAAGAATTAGAACTTTATCTTGCATAAGTAAAAATACGATTATTTATTATCGATGAAAATTTTAAATCGACTTATTATTGAATCATTATTTGAACTCCAAAATTGTTAGGGATTTATTCAATGGATTAAAATTTTCAATAAGCTCAGGAATAAAATTATCACCTATTTGATCGTAATAATCAAAAAAGTTTTCTGTTCGTTCCTGAAATTTTTCATCAGGAAATAAGTTATCATAGATAATCAGAAAATTCTTAATATCATTTTCAAATATTCTTTTTTGAGCTTTTAAAAGCCGTTTTTCCAATTTATCAATTCCCTTAAACTGTTTTGCTCTTTGAGCTTTAACAGCCCCAGAAAATGAAAAGTCAGTTTTTTTAACTAGTTCCTCTAAATATTTAAATTGTGATTCTAATTTAGACTTTAAAAACTGGAGATCCATATTAATTTTGGACCTATTAACTGTTATATTTTTTTCAATAAAATCTTTTCCTTTAAACAGGTCATTGAAAGAAATATTTAAATTTTGAAGTTTTTTTGAGATTTGTGATGATACCAATAAACACGAGTCTCTGACTAGAAGTATAGGAAAAGGAGTTTTGTGATATTCAAAAAAAGTCTTTAATTCAAGCCAATAAGAGATTTCGGCGCTGCCCCCAATATATGAAACATTAGGCAAAATTATTTCTTGAAAAAGAGGACGCATCAATACATTTGGAGAAAATCTTTGTGGATGTTTAAACAACTCCTTTTCCATTGAAATAAATGTAAACTCCTTTGATGAGTTGCTTAGTTTAAATCCATCTTTAGTTTTTATAATTCGCTTTCTTTCTCCTTTTTTTAAATAAAAAAGATTTATTTCTCTGGGATTTACTTGAGATTTATAATTAATATCATAATCTTTTCCTAGTTTATCTATTTGGATACTTACATGCTTATTACAACATTGATCAAAAAGCTCATTTTTAAAAAACGGAATCATTATCTCTTTTAATGTTTTGGAGTTTGGATCTAAGATTATTAGTCCATAATTTGAAAAAAGAATATTTACCAGTTTAAATGTTGCCTCAGAAAGAGTCCTGCTTGATAAATAAGATTCTTCAATTATTTTTTTAATTGATTTTGAAGATTCTGATACTCCTAGCTCTTCATCAATAAACGATCTTAAACAATTTAATTTCTCTAGAGTTATCTCTCCAACAGCACCTTTTTGAGATTGCCGCCAAGAAATATTTTTTTTCTTGTAATAAAAACTACTAATCTCTTCAAAATCGTGATCTTCTGAGGCCATCCAGAAAACAGGAATATAATTATTTCCTGTCTTTTTACTGTTTAATTGAATTGATAACTTTATTACGCTCACTATTTTATAAATAAAATATAATGGTCCAGTCATTAAACTTAATTGATGGCCTGTTGTTATTGTAACTGAATTTTTTTTTGTTAATAAATTCAAATTATTTTTTACTTCTTTAGAAGAATTAATTTTAGAATATTGTTTTTTTAAAACTTCAATTAATTTACTTCTATTGTTTCTTGAATAATTTTTTAATTTAATTTTTGAAAAATGATTGATAGAATCTAAGCTTGGAAAAGATGAAATATATGGCTTTAAATTTTTGTTTTCTTTTATATAATCTTCAATAAGTTTTGAAAAGATATTTAAAGAACTATATGGAATGTAATGAGCCTTCATTATTGCTAATTTTCATAAAGATATATTAGAATATCATCTAAAAAAAGACTCTACAAAAGATTTAGGGTCAAAAAGCTTTAGGTCTTCGATTTTTTCTCCTATACCAATATATTTTACAGGAATTTTAAATTGATGTGATATCCCTAAAACAACACCACCCTTTGCGGTTCCATCTAACTTAGTTATTGCTAAAGAGTTAACATCAGTAGCTGAAGAAAACTGTCTGGCTTGTTCAAATGCATTTTGGCCTGTAGAACCATCTAAAACTAAAATTACTTCATGAGGAGACTCAGGAATAATTTTATCCATTACTCTTTTAATCTTAGAAAGCTCGTTCATTAAATTTATTTTATTGTGAAGTCTCCCGGCTGTATCAATTATTACTATATCTATATTCTGAGATTTAGCGGCTTTTAATGTATCAAAAGCAACTGAAGCAGGATCACTACCCATTTGTTGTTTGATTAATTTAACACCAACTCTGTCTGCCCAAACTTGAAGTTGATTAATAGCCGCAGCTCTAAATGTATCGGAAGCCCCAAGCATAACTTTTTTACCTTGATTTTTGTATGCATGTGCTAATTTTCCAATTGTAGTTGTTTTTCCAGCACCATTTACACCTACGACCATGATAACATATGGAGAATAAATAGTGGAATTATCAAAATTTAAATTAGAGTTTTCATTTACAAGAATTTTAGAAATCTCCTCTTTTAGTATATTGTTTAATTCACTTTTACCAACATACTTTTCTTTAGATACTCTTGCTTCTATATTGTTGATTATTTCAATTGTAGTTTCTACACCCACATCTGACGTAATAAGAACTTCTTCCAATTCATCTAAAACATCAACATCAACTTTGTCTTTTCCGACAAATAAGTTACTTAACTTAGAAAAAAATGATTTTTTTGTTTTTTCTAAGCCATTATCTAAAGTATTTGTAGTCGCTGGCTCTTGTTCTGGCTTTTGTTCTGGCTCTTGTTCTTCTTTAAACTCAGGTTTTGACACTAATTTTAGTTCTTGATCAGGCTCTAGTTCTATTTTTAGCTCAGGTTTTGACTCTAATTCAATTTCTTGATCAGGCTTTGATTCTGGTTCTAGTTTTTTTTGAAGAAACTCTTGTTTTAAATTATTCTCTTTTGAAGTCTTTGACTTGGATATGATTTTAGATTCCACACCCTTATCATCAGATTTTTGCTTATCTATGTTATTTTCCTTTTTTTCTTCTGGAGGCTTTTCTCCTAAAATAAAAGATTTAATTGATTTGAAAACTCCCATTATACCCTCCTATTTGATTGTTATCATAAAAATAACCTTTTAATCATTATAGACAATATTTAAGCTTAAATAAGAGGTTTTCTTCATCAGACTTATCAATCTCACTAGCAGAATTCTTTAAATTATTTAGTAGGGATTTTCTTTAAATAATATCTACTCTTCTACAGATTTTTCTTCAACTGGCTTCTCACGATCGATTGTGCTATCTTCCTTAATTTGACTCTCTTCTGCGATTGGACTATCTTGGACTATTTGGGGTTTCTGATCAACTATTTTATCTTCTGCAGATTGTATTTTCTCAGTATTAGTATTGGATGGTTCGCTAATAGTTATTTTTGAAATAATAGATTTACCTGAAAGCCAGTCCTTGGCAAATTTAGGGTCAATGATTTTTTCAACAAAGCTATATGAGTCTGAACCTTCTTTTTTAACCATTTTTATAGCCTTGGTTAGTCTTTTGGATCCAGTTTGAAGAGATGCTACTGATTTCTTTGCCATAACTATTTAATTTCTTTATGAAGAGTCATTTTTTTTAGAATAGGGTTGAATTTTTTAATTTCTAATCTATCAGGAGAATTCTTTTTATTTTTGGTAGTAATATATCTTGAAGTACCATTTTTTCCGGAACTTTTATGCTCTGTACACTCTAAAATTACTTGAACTCTGTTTCCTTTTTTTGCCATTTTTTATTTATTTAAGTTGACCGTTTTCACGTGCTTCTTTTAAAACGGCATAAATACCTTTTTTGTTTATGGTTTTTAAGACAGAGGCTTTAACTTTGAGTGTAATCCACTTATCTTCTTCAGGTATATAAAAACGTTTTTTTACTAAATTAATATCAAACCTTCGGCGGGTTTTATTCATAGCTTTAGATCTATTATTTCCGAACATTACTCTCTTACCACTTATGTTACAAACTTTTGACATTATTTTAGGGTATTCTTTTAAATAGCATGCAAATTTACATTTTTTTGCTTAGTTACAAAACTTATTCAAAATTATAATCCTTATTAGCTTTTAAAACTTTCAGTAGTATTTCAAAAACCTTATTTGTTGTTTTTTTAATAATTCTTTCCCTATGATTTCCCATTTTGAAAAACTTCACAAAAATTCCCTCTGGAGTAGCAATAGCAATATAAACATCACCAACTTTAGATATTAAATCTCCTGTTGTTGGACCTGCATTTCCTGTTGTAGCAACAGAATAGTCGGTTTTGTAAATTTTTTTAATATTTAGTGCCATAAGTTCTGCAATTTTTGAACTAACTACTCCATTAGTTTCAATTAGCTCATTAGGTATATTTAACACTGATGACTTTATTTCATTTGAATATGCAACAACTCCACCCTTATAAAATTCTGATACTCCTGGAATTGATGTTATTCTGGATGAAATTAAACCTCCAGTACAACTCTCGGCAATAGATATTGATTTATAATTATTCCGAAGTATTTTGGTAACTTGAGACTCAATTGGACCATCATCCTCCTCGCCAACATATATATCTTTAATCAATTTTTTTAGTGCTACTAAATATCTATCAACCTCGTTTTTAACTAAAGTCTTATTTTTTCCAGAAGAAGAAAGTCTAAGTCTAACTCTTCCTAAACTTGGTAAGTATGCAAACTTTAAATTTTTTGGAAGTTTATTTTCCCAATCCTTTATTCTATTAGCAATGGCACTCTCTCCTAAACCATAAGTTAAAAGTGTTTTATTATATATAAAAGGTCTTTTAAATTTTAATTTTAGTTCTGGTAAAATTGAATTATTCATTAAAGACTTCATCTCATATGGAACTCCTGGAAGAGAAATAACTTGAATATCTTTTTGGGAAAACCACATTGCCGAAGCTGTTCCATATTCATTTTTATAAATTTTTGCTTTTGAGGGTAATAAAGCTTGTTCTCGGTTCATATCAATAATTGGTGTTGAAATAAACTTTTTAAATAAAACCTCAATATGATTTTTAATCTCATTATTCCAAACAAGCTTATCATTGAAATAATTGGTTAAAGCATGTTTAGTTACATCATCATTAGTTGGTCCCAATCCACCTGTGATAATTATTATATCTGATTTTTTCCTTGATCTTTCAATACAATTTATAATATCTTCTTTTTTATCTGATATTGAAATTATTTCAGAAACTGTAATGCCGATTGAATTCAACGATTTTGATAAAAAGGCTCCATTAGTATTAATTATTTGTCCTATGAGAATCTCATCACCAATATTGATTATTTGAGCAATCATGGACTATTTGATTTTGACATTAAAACATTTTTTATTTTGAATGAATCCCTCTAAAATATCATTCTCGACTAATTTACTTACTCCTGAAGGTGTTCCTGTAAATATTAAATCTCCTATTTTAAGAGTAAAGAACTTTGATACATACGATATAATTTCATCAATTTTCCATATCATTTTTGACGAGTTTGAATTTTGGCAAATTTTATCATTTTTAGTTAAATGAAAATCAATATTATTAATATCTGAAAAGTCATCTTTGTTTAGCCATTCTCCTATTAGAGCCGAGTTATCAAAACCTTTTGACTTTTCCCATGGAAATCCCTTTCCTCTTAATTCATTCTGAATATCTCTTGCTGTAAAATCAAGACCAACAGTTAAATCCCTATAATATTTATGAGCAAATTTTTTATCAATGTGTTTTCCAATTCGATTTATTTTTACAACTAATTCAACCTCATGATGAATATTATTTGAAAATGCAGGTATAAAGAAAGGTTGGTTTTTTGGAATAATAGAAGAATCAGGTTTCATAAAAATAACAGGCTCTTTAGATCTATTATTATTTAATTCTTTTATGTGATCATAGTAATTTCTACCAATGCATATTATTTTCAAGATTACCTATTTTTAAGTTTACTATTTCGTATTCTGATTTCAGTTAAAATTTTTTTTGTGTATAAGGGAAACTCTGCATTTAATAACCACCCAAAATATCCAGGTTCTTTCTCAAGTATTTCTTGGACAGTTTTTCCTTTGTGCTTACCAAATGAAAAACATTCTTTTCCTTCCTTATTTAAAATAATATAACCAGCAAAATCGACACTTTTTTTTCTTGTAGTAAAATCATTAAGAAAAGATATATTTGGCTCTAAATTATCATACCTATCAAGCTGAGCCATCAAAACATCATAAGTAGCCTGAGTGTCAACAGCTGCTGAATGTGCCTTTTCAATTTTTTTATCACAATAAAATTCTAGGGCTGCAGAGAGGTTTCTTTGCTCCATTTTGTGAAAAATTGTTTGAACATCTATAGTTTTTAAATTTTTTGTATCAAAATTAATTTCAGACCTAAGGAGCTCCTCGATTAGTAGGGGTATATCAAATCTGTCAGAATTATATCCAGCTAAATCGCAACCTTTTATAAAACTATAAATTGATTTAGATAACTGTTTAAAAGAAGGAGCTTCTGAAACCATTTGATCTGTAATACCATGAATTGCGGAAACTTCTTTAGGAATTGGTATTTGAGGATTAATTAACCAAACCTTTTTTTCAATTTTTTCACTTGGATATAATTTAATTACAGCCATCTCAACTATTCTATCATTTGTTATACTCATCCCAGTTGTCTCAAGATCAAAAAAACAAAGAGGTCTTTTAATTTTTAATTTCATTTTAAAAAGAATAGTTTAAATCCCAATTTTCAAGATAATCCGAAATACATTTAATAAATTTTCCTCCAACTGCGCCATTAATGATTCTATGATCAAAACTATGTGAAAGAATCAATTTTTTTCTTATTCCTATATAATCTCCTTTAGCTGTTTCAATTACGGAGGGAACTTTTCTGATAACACCAATAGCTAGAACTCCTACTTGTGGTTGATTTATAATTGGTGTTCCCATTAAAGTTCCAAAATTACCAACGTTACTTATAGTGTATGTTCCATCTTTGACTTCATGGGGTAGTAATTTATTTTTTCTGGCCCTTTGAGACAAATCATTTACTGCCTTGGTTAAACCAATTAAATTTAAATGATCTGCATTTTTTATAACTGGTACAATCAAATTTCCATCTTCCAGTGCTGTAGCCATACCAATATTAATATTTCTTTTTTGGTATATTAAATCATCCATAACAGAGCTATTTAAGATCGGGAAGTCTTTAAGAGCCTTAATCACAGCTAAAATAAATAACGGGGTAAAAGTTAATTTTTCACTATTCTGATTGAAAAAAGATTCCTTTATATTTTCTCTCCAATCCCATAAATTTGTTACATCAATCTCAATAAATGCTTGAACATGGACAGAAGTATTTTTGCTTTCAATCATATGTTCAGAGATAACTTTAGATACTCTAGACATTTTTATAATTTCACTTTGAGAATCAACAATTTTGTTTTTCGATTGGGTTAAATTTTGACTAGAAAAACTATTATCTCTTGTTTTTAAAAACATCAATATGTCTTTTTTTGTAATTCTACCATTTTTACCAGTCCCTAAAATACTGAAGAGCTCATTATCGGATAGATTTTCTTTCTTTATAATGCTTTTTACAAGTGGAGACAGAAAGCCTTTTTGGGGTGAAAAATTCAGGCTTGATATTTCTTTTGCTTTGTTAATTAATTTTTGAGCTTCGCTTTCACCGTCAACTATGTTTATGTTCTTTGAATTCTTTTTATCTTTATAATCAACATAAGGAACATTTGAATCACGAGAGGTTATTTCTTCCTCGGCTTTTTTATTAGGAATTTGATCACTTTCAATTACGGCAATAACCTCACCAACCTTAATTATATCATCTTTTTCAAAGCGCTTTTCTATTAATTTTCCAGCAAATTCTGAAGGCACATCAGAATCAACCTTATCTGTAGCAATTTCGACAATTGATTCATCTGCATCAATATTCTCCCCAACATCTTTTAGCCAAGATATTAAAGTTGCTTCAGCAACACTTTCTCCCATTTTTGGGAGTTTCAAAAAATATTTTCCCATTATTATTAATTAGAACAAAAATACCAAAATTATAACTAAAGGATAGTTATTCTGAAATTGAACTTTCATATGGAATTCGTCTTGAAATACTTCTTCCAAGAGTAACCTCGTCTGCATACTCTAATTCATCTCCAACAGAAATACCTCTAGCAATTGCACTGATTTTTATATCATAAAGTGATATTGCTTTATAAATATAAAAATTAGTCGTATCAGCCTCCAATGTACTACTTAAGGCGAAAATTAATTCTTCTACTTGATTTGACTTTACCTTATCAATTAATGAATCAATATTTAAATCATTAGGACCAATACCTTCTATTGGGGAAATTATTCCTCCCAATACATGATACAAGCCATTATATTGATTAGTGCTTTCAATAGCCATAACATCTCTAATATCCTCTACAACACAAAGCAACTTATTATTTCTTCTCTCATTAGAACATATCTCGCAAATAACTCTATCAGATAAATTGTGACACTTTTGACAATAATCAATTTCGGTTCTAAATTTTTCAAGTGATTTGGATAATAATAAAGTATTTTCTTTTGGTTGTTTTAACAAATACAAAGCTAATCTTAAGGCAGTTCTTTTACCAATTCCTGGAAGTCTAGATATTTCATCAACAACATTAGACAATAATTTTGAAGAAAATTCCATTAAGTAAAAATACAAAAATATCATATGGAAAAAGGTTTTTATATCTTTGAGTTTTTAAATTTATGCAGTCACCAGAAACCATATTGAGTATTGTTATTGGATACTTTTTAGTCTTATTGATTATTTCAAAATATACTGGCGAAAAAGCATCAAATACAACTTTTTTTAATGCTGATAAAGATGCAAAATGGTATCTTGTTGCTTATGGTATGGTCGGTGCAAGTTTATCAGGTATAACATTCATCTCAGTACCAGGGTGGGTAGAATCTTCACAACTAACATATTTTCAAGTCGTAATTGGTTACTTCATTGGATATTTTATCGTAGCATATGTTCTGTTACCAGTTTATTATAAAAATAACGTTACATCAATTTATGAATATTTAAATATTAGATTTGGACCGAACACCCAAAAAACAGGAGCATTTTTCTTTTTTGTTTCGAGAGTTTTAGGTGCGTCGTTCAGGATATTTTTAGTTGCATTAGTATTGCATCAATACATATTTAAAGTATGGGATATTCCTTTTGAAATAACAGTGATTTTTTCAATAATACTGATATGGGTATACACATATAAAGGGGGAATCAAAACAATTATTTGGACTGATACCTTACAAACAACTTTAATGATTTTATCAGTTGTATTTTCTATTTATTTCATTTTAGATGAATTAAATCTTAGTCTAATATCATTTTTTGATAGTGATTCATTCAAAGAAATGAACAAGGTGTGGGTTTTAGAAAGTTTTACAGAGCGTAATCATTTGATAAAATCAATTTTAGGTGGTGCTTTTATTACAATTTGTATGACAGGTCTTGATCAGGATATGATGCAAAAAAACTTAGCCTGCAAGGACCTTAGATCGGCTCAAAAAAATATGATTTTTTTTAGCTTTGTTTTAGTTTTTGTTACTCTTTTATTTTTAGTTCTTGGAACCCTGTTATACTCATACGCGCACAAGGTGGGTATTGATGTTCCTTTTTTTGAAGGTAAAAAAAGTACAGATTTAATTTTTCCAGAAATTGCATTAAATCATGACTTAGGATCAATAGTCAGTATAACTTTTATGCTAGGTTTAGTAGCTGCTGCATACAGCAGTGCAGATAGCGCTCTAACTTCATTGACAACATCATTTTGTATTGACTTCTTAGATTTAAATAATTATAAAGTCGAAAAACAAAAAAAAATTAGGGTAAGAACTCACATTGGTATGAGTATTCTATTAATTGTAGTTGTGATAATTTATAAGCATATTTTAGACAGAAACGTTATTGATAGTTTACTAACTGTTGCTTCATACACTTACGGACCTCTTCTTGGGTTATTTGCTTTAGGAATATTTACGAAATATAAGATTGATGATAAAAAAGTTTTTTTAATTAGTCTTATTTCAGTTTTAATTATAAGTCTTCCTAATTTATTCTTTTATTTTGGAATTATTTCATCTGTAAATCTTATGGGATATGAATTTGGTTACGAACTATTACCTCTAAACGGTTTAATCACATTCCTTGGTCTAATATTGATTGGTAGAAAGTAAAACTATAGTGCAGGAATTTTCACACATAATCCCTTTTGAAGAAAAATAATTGAATAAACTTGAGTTTTCTGTTCCAGGGTTAAAAATTACCCTTTTTGGAGATAAATTTATAATTGAATCAACATAATTTAATTGATTAATAGGATTAAGATAAATTGATATGGTATCAATTTTTTTATCAGTGGGAAATTTATTTTTAATATTTATTCCATTTGCTTCACCCTTTTTTTTTCCTACCGGAAAAACTTTTATTTTATTTTCAATTTATTTTTTTATTGCTTTAAATGAGTATCTTTCTGGGTTAACAGAAGGTCCTAATACCAAAGTAGTTTTATTTTGCTTTACCATTTTATAATGTTACTACCCCAAGCAAATCCGGCTCCAAATGCAGCAAGAATAATTAAGTCTCCATCCTTAATTTTACCTTCTTCCCAAGCCTCAGTTAATGCAATTGGAATAGATGCCGCAGTTGTATTACCGTATCTCATTATATTATTATAAATTTGATCATCTCTTAAATTAAATTTCTTCTGAACAAATTGAGATATTCTGAGATTAGCTTGGTGCGGAATTAAAAGATTAATATCCTCAGCTTTTAAATGGTTATGATTTAAACCAGAATTTATTACTTCCTCGAAACGAGTAACTGCATTTTTGAATACATGTTTGCCATTCATATAAGGAAAATAGGATAGATCTTCTGGATCATTATCAGATACAATTTCAGTAACCCATTTATTCATGTTTGGACTCTCCATTATTAATTCCTCTGCGTGTTCACCCTCGGAATGAAGGTGTGAAGACATGATATTTGAATCCTTAGAGGGACTCCTTGATAAAACAGCAGCGCCAGCACCATCACCAAAAATAACACCTATATCTCGACCTCTTGTTGTTTTATCAATTGCTCCAGACTGAGTTTCTGATCCAATCACGAGAATATTTTTATACATTCCAGTTTTTATGAACTGATCTGCTGTTGCAATTGCATAAACAAAACCAGAACATTGGTTTCTTATATCCATTGCTGGACATGTAGGAATATTTAAAAGTTTTTGAACCAATACACCAGAGCCTGGCATATAATAGTCAGGGCTTAGTGTAGCAAATAAAATAAGATCAATCTCATTTTTTGAAATATTGGCTCTTTTAATTGCAATTTTAGCTGCTTCTGCTCCCATTGAAGCCGTTGAATTACCATCTCCTTTTTTAATATGTCTTCTTTCCTCAATTCCCGTTCTTTCAATAATCCATTGATTAGATGTATCAATTGAATTGGACAAATCATGATTTGTGACAATGTTTTCAGGAAGATACTTACCTAATCCAATTATTTTTGAATTAAACATGATATTTGTTTGGTTATGCAATTTATTTAAAATTATTTAACATTTAGGTTTGATTTTATTAAAGTTTTTTTTTGAAATTATTAATGTCAAATTGTCATCTTTTTATATTTGGTATTTTTTTTGTGTAATTTTTATAAAAATCATTTATTATGTCAAAAGGTAAAATTAATGTTGCTGTAGAAAATATATTTCCATTAATAAAAAAGTTTCTTTATAGTGACCATGAAATTTTTTTAAGAGAACTTATTTCTAATGCCACTGATGCTACTACAAAACTATCACACCTAAGTAGTATTGGTGAAATAGAAGGGAACATCGGCTCTCCAATTATTGAAATTAAAATTGATTCAAAAAATAAAACACTTCACATAATTGATCAGGGTGTCGGTATGTCAATGGAGGAAGTAAACAAATACATTAACGAGGTGGCATTCTCTGGAGCAGAGGAGTTTTTAGAAAAATATAAAGACTCAGCTCAAGATACTGGAATAATAGGACACTTTGGACTTGGTTTTTATTCTGCTTTTATGGTGGCTGAAAAAGTAGAAATTATAACGAAAAGTCATTCAAAAAAACCTGCAGCTCACTGGTCATGTGATGGATCACCAGAATATAGTTTGATTAAATCAAATAAAAAAGATCGCGGAACTGAAATAATTCTACATATCTCAAAAGATTCAAAAGAGTTTTTACAGGAATCTAGGATAAGAGAGCTTCTTTTAAAATATAATAAGTTCATGCCAATACCAATTAAGCTTGGTACTAAGGAAATAGATATTCCCTTACCAGAGGGAGCTCCAAAAGATCAAAAACTTGAAAAGAAAATTGTTGATGACATAATTAATAATTCAAACCCAGCATGGACAAAAGCACCTAAGGATTTAACCGACGAAGATTATAATAATTTTTACAGGGAACTCTATCCCTCTCAATTTGAACCTCCTTTGTTTAACATACATCTAAATGTTGATTATCCATTTCATTTGACTGGAATATTATATTTTCCCAAGATTAATAATGATATTAACATCCAAAAGGACAAGATTCAATTATATCAAAATCAAGTTTTTGTGACTGACAACGTAGAAGGGATTGTTCCTGAATTTTTAACTTTATTAAGAGGAGTTATTGATTCACCAGATATTCCACTAAATGTCTCAAGAAGTTATCTTCAGGCAGACGGAGCAGTTAAAAAAATTAGCAATTATATTACAAGAAAAGTTGCTGATAAATTAAATAGCCTCTTTAAAAAAGACAGAAAGGGTTTTGAAGACAAATGGAATGATATTAAAGTAGTTATAGAATATGGAATGTTAAGCGAAGATAAATTTTTTGAAAAAGCTGATAAATTTACTTTATATCCCACCTCTAAAGGTGAATTTTATACCTACGCTGAATTAGAAGAAAAAATAAAACCAATTCAGACTGACAAAGACGATAAGTTGATTGTTTTATATACAAACGATGTAGAAGAACAACACAGTTACATCAAAAATGCTGAGGAGAAAGGATATACAGTCTTACTATTAGATTCTCCAATAATATCTCATTTAATTCAAAAGATTGAAACTACGAAAGAAAAGATAAGTTTCTGCAGAGTAGACGGTGATTCAATTGAGAATTTGATTAAAAAAGACGAGGCTATTGTTTCAAAACTAACTGATAAACAAAAGGATAAGCTCAAGCCGATGATTGAAGAATTGGTAAAAGAAAGTGGCTATATAGTTCAGTTAGAAGCTATGGAAAGTAAATCATTACCCTTTGTATTAGCTCAACCTGAGTTCATGAGGAGAATGAAGGAGATGCAACAAACTGGTGGAGGAGGAATGATGGGAGGTAATATGCCTGGAATGTATACTTTGCTTGTAAATACTAATCATGAACTAATTACTCAAATTCTTGAAACAAAAACAGGTAAAAAAAGAGAAAGGCTAATTAATCAGGGTTTGGATTTGGCAAAATTATCACAAGGACTCCTTAA
>ERZ802830.2484-NODE-2484-length-16621-cov-25.45_pt1 | contig 16621 bp, 15 predicted proteins | sample MGYA00345654_ERZ802830 | MGnify/ENA primary metagenome ERZ802830 (study PRJEB30503, sample SAMEA104212375) | marine metagenome | biome: Westerlies Biome; feature: [SRF] surface water layer (ENVO:00010504) within the epipelagic zone...; material: water...
TTTTTTTCCAGACCAATATCCTCTTCTTTTTCGAGCTTAAAATCACGAGCGAGTATTAGTTTTTGTTTGCATAACGCAAATGTTCGGCCCCATTTTCTGTAATGTGCCAGGATCAAGTCAATTTCTTTTCCTGCTTTAGTTGCTTCTCTCCCATCTATAAACTCATTGTTAAGACCAGCTCTAATTTGCGTACCAGTTTGCGTTTTAACGCCGGTAATATTTTTTAAGAAAATACCAAACTTACCGTCTATCGCGTTTGATAATTCCATTTTATTCTCAAACGTAAGTTTTGGGAGTTTTACAATCAACTTACCTGTGCGAGGATCCTCAGTGAATTTTGTAAATCCCTTTTCTGCCTTGAGAAAATCTCTTATTCCAGCAATTGCCTGTCCGTTATTCGAAAAAATATTGATTTGTTCTGGCTCAACTACAATTTGTGCAAAATCCAGCGCTCTTCTTGGCTTATTATCAACCATAATCTGAGCTGAAAGAAGTATATTTTGATTTTCTTCGCTAGAACCTGTTTGTCTTACCTCATGAAAGAACGAATAAAGACGGTCACGCAATCGTGACTCGCAAGCATCACTGAAACTTGACAATTCGTTTTTACTTTTAAAATTGAATTTTTCTAATTCAAATTCGTAATCCATAAATACCTTTTCTATGTTTTCGTTAAAAAAGCGATTTCTAATCATAACCTTATTAAAATAGATGCAAAACTGCAACATATTAGTTTTTTACATAATAACCGAAACCTTGCTTCAAATCCTTGCTCAGAGAGTTGACTATCAGACTGATTATAACGGCCATGTCAACTACCATAAATTTAAAGAATCGATGACATTCGTTTAATGAACGTAACATTGAACAAAGTTGGCAAAATTGAAAGAGAAGAATGCAGCTTCAACACGGTCTGGAATTGAGGCATCACAGGTGTCAGATAAGCCGTTGATAGGGGCCACAATTGCTGTTGTAACAGATGGGTTTTTTGGTGTGTATCAGTTTTATACAGGTCGCCCCATAAGTGGCATCTTTATGATATTAACCCTTGGCGGACTTGGCATTTGGTGGATTTTAGCTCGCTTATTACCGAAAATTTTAGAGACTCAAATCACAAGCGCCTTGTTTGGCCCTATTAGCAACTGGCTGAGATATCTTTAAAATAGGGTGTTTTTTTAAGCTGAGCTGTCTGAGTGTAATTCAGTGAAGCTATTAACTAATATAACCCCAATTATTATCAAGCATAACCCAAGAATGGTTTGCCAATTTACAGATTGTCGGTAAATAAAATACCCAAAAATCGTAATAAGAAAGATACCCATTCCGCTCCAAGTGGCATAGAGAACGCCGATTGGAATAACCCTGAGTGAGAATGTAAGACAATAAAAGGAAGCCATATAAAAAATGGCTAATCCAACTGTCGGCAGTATTTTCGTAAAATTTTGAGAGAGCGGCAGAAGCATGGTGCCAGCAACTTCGAATATTATGCCGAGTGCTAATAACAAATAACTATTCAGAAACATATTTCACCATTTGGGTTCAATCGGCCTTCTGCAAGAATAACACCCCTATTTTAATAGTTGATAGAGTATCGTTAATCTACTACAAATTGCCGTTTGGTATAATTGTTATATTTCGGTTTTGCCTTTGAGAGGTTGCCCTTTTTGACATCAGAATATGGAATTTCCCTAAAGCCCTACTTTTTTTATTAGATATTTCTGATACACTTATTCGTATCTAGGAGAGATTTATGTCAAAAATCGATTATCAACATCTAATGCAGTACCAAAGACAGGTGGAGGAAGGCGAAGTTATCTATCACCCTGACCCAGATGATGATAATGGGTATTTCTTAGAGCATGGCATTGCCTATTTAGTTGATGATGAGGCCTTAATTTCAAAAGCATCTAAAAAAGCGGCCTGTACTTTAAAAGGACCTGTGATTTTAAACGCGCCCAATTTAATTCTCAAAGTTCCCGTGGGATGTTGGGCGGTGGCAGGCCAGAAAAGTAAAATCCATATTTTTTCAGCAGATATTTTCACAAGTCGGTTTAAAACAGAAGATAGATTTCTAACCGCTGTTACAGATTACACCATACAACGAATTGAAAAAGCTAAAGAGAATTTGGGATTTGGAGGAGCTGAATGACTGACAAGCCGTCAACGTTAGTTCTGGAGCGTGCCGAATGGGTGTTTAAAGAAGGCGATCCAGGGGATAGCTTGTTTTTGATTAAATCAGGTATGGTTCAAATTGTTAAAGAAATTAATGGAAATGATGTAACGCTTGCAACCCTCTCAGATAATGAAGTATTCGGAGAGATGGCATTATTTTCAGATCTTCCGCGCTCTGCCGGGGCACAAGCGCTTGTCTCTGTTACCTTAACAAATATTCCCAAAAGTTTTATTCGAGGGAAATTTGACACTTCAGATCCGTTATTTCAACTTGGCGTAACATCACTGTTTCAATTCTTACGCTAGCTGAATTTTATCAAACTGCTGGGCTATTCTTACATTGCTATATTTAGATAGGAGCTGTTTTGAATCTGTATCTATTTGGCTATCAGATTTAAAGATATCGTGATGGTACATAAATATCTGAACATGAGGCAATGCTTTGGCGATAAATTCAATATCGCCAAGACTTAAATGCCCCCATCCTTTTCGTGATTTTATCTCTTCTTGTGTATAGGAGCTGTCGATGATGAGATGCGTGCTATCCTTATTGAAGGCAATGACATCGTCAAGTGTGGTAGCACCTGTATTTTCAATATCAGATATATAGCATAATCTATCTTTCCCTGATTTTTGTAATCGGTAGCCACAATTCTGACCAGGGTGGGGAAATAGGCTTGTGCTTACAAGAATATCTGGGCTTAACGCCAACGTTTCTCCTGGCGTGAAGCTATGAAAACGAACCTTATCTGCAAACATCTGCCGTGTGATTGGAAATAAAGGGGGCGAGAGAAGTTTGTCAATGGCGTTAATGCCAGGTCTCCCGTCTAATTCTGGCAGGAAGATTCTAACAGGCTGATTCCCAGTAAAAAGAGGGGCGCAAAATGGCAACCCTATCAAATGGTCATAATGATAATGTCCTATCAAAATATCGATTGCTTTTGTGCTATCAGGCTCAATTTGCTTTCCGAATAGTGAAATCCCGCTTCCAGCGTCAAGAATAATATGTCTGTCTGATACTGCCAATTCAACACAGGAAGTTGCCAGCCCATACTTAGCAGAGGTAACCTCCCCAGATGGCAAACCGCCCCTTGTACCCCAGAAAATCAGATTGTCCGTTACAGATTCCACACAAAAGCACCCTAAAATACCATAATCTATTTTTGTAATTTACTGTTGTTTATTACTGTTGCATAGAATTTAACAGAATTAAATAGTCGACTACAAAGCGGAAAAATACTTTAATTTTCACTGATAGTGATGCATAAGTTTTGAGGTAAAAATATGTTAGATAAAGGGATTTCATAATTATTATGTCAGAAATTGCTCATTTCATTAATGGTCAGATTGTAAGCGGTACCTCAACAAGGCGACAGGACGTCTTTAATCCAGCAACGGGAGCTGCCGATAAAGTGGTTATTCTCGCTACGCAGAATGATGTTGATGACGCTGTAAATGCAGCAAGTGCGGCTTGGCCTGAATGGTCAAAAACCCCCGCACTTAGGCGCTCTCGTATTCTAGATAAATTCAAAAACATTCTCTGGGAAAGGCTTAATCAGCTTGCAGAGGTTATCTCAACAGAGCATGGCAAAACATTAGATGATGCTATCGGTGAGGTGACAAGAGGGCTTGAAGTTGTCGAATTTGCAACAGCTGCACCGACTTTGATGAAAGGAGAGTTTTCAGAGAATGTGGGTAGTGGTGTTGATAGCCATATGATAAGACAGTCACTTGGCGTTTGTGTGGGTATTACGCCGTTTAATTTTCCAGCAATGGTTCCAATGTGGATGTTCCCTGTAGCGCTTGCAACAGGCAATTGTTTCGTCCTTAAACCATCTGAGCGCGATCCCTCAGCATCACTCCTGATTGCAGAATGGTTGAGCGAGGCAGGGCTTCCAAATGGTGTTTTCAACGTCGTTCAGGGAGATAAAGAAGCTGTAGACAGGCTCATAACCCATCCAGATGTAAGAGCTATTAGCTTTGTTGGTTCCACCCCTATTGCCAATTATATCTACACTACTGGTACCGCAAAAGGTAAACGAGTACAGGCATTAGGCGGCGCTAAAAATCACATGGTTATCATGCCAGATGCGGATTTAGATATGGCAACAAATGCGCTTATGGGCGCTGCCTACGGTTCTGCTGGCGAGCGCTGCATGGCAGTGTCTGTTGCTGTTCCTGTTACAGATGCTGTGGCTGACGCGCTTGTTGAAAAGCTTACACCAAAGATTCAAGCTCTTAAAATTGGACCAGCTATGGATCCGGCCTCAGAGATGGGCCCGTTAGTTACAGCCCAGCATCTTCAGAAAGTTACAGGTTATATAGATGCAGGCGAGCGTGAAGGCGCTGATGTAATTGTGGATGGCAGAAGCTTCAAACAAGATAAGCAAGGATATGAAAACGGTTTCTTTATCGGCGGTACTTTGCTGGATAATGTGCAAGAAGATATGAGCTGTTACCGTGAGGAGATTTTTGGCCCAGTATTATCTGTGGTTAGAAAAAAATCCTACCAAGAAGCGATAGACCTAATTCATGCACATGAATATGCAAATGGCACCGCTATTTTTACGCGTGATGGCGATACTGCAAGGAATTTCACCCAAGATATAGAGGTGGGTATGGTTGGGGTAAATGTACCTATTCCTGTGCCAATGGCATTTCATAGTTTTGGTGGGTGGAAGTCATCTATTTTTGGGGATCATGCGATGCATGGCATGGAAGGGGTTAGGTTTTATACTCGAATAAAGACAACAACAACACGCTGGCCATCAGGGATTCGCCAAGATCCAGAATTTAAAATGCCAACGCTTGGATAAGATAAATAGAACTTTATTGTGCAACAAAAATAGTAAGGCTCATTTTGATTTAATATAAGCGGCATAACAGCATTAAAAGGAGAAACAGGTGAGCACCTACTCTGCAATACCCAACGACCTTGAAGCATTCTGGATGCCGTTCACGGCTAATCAGCAGTTTAAATCCAATCCTCGGATGCTGGTTAGTGCAGAAAATATGCATTATAAAAGTCAGGATGGGCGCGATATTCTGGATGGTACTGCTGGATTATGGTGTGTGAATGCTGGTCATAAAAGAGAGAAGATAGTCTCAGCAATTCAAGCTCAAGTTGAAGAACTTGATTATGCCCCTGCATTCCAAATGGGGCATCCAAAAGCATTTACGCTTGCAAACAAGCTTGTTGAAATTACCCCAGAGGACATGAATCATGTCTTTTTTACCAATTCAGGTTCTGAATCAGTTGAAACCGCATTAAAGATTGCGATTGCCTATCAGCGTATGAGAGGGCAGGCCAGCAGAACCAGATTAATCGGAAGAGAGCGTGGTTATCACGGGGTTAATTTCGGCGGAATTTCTGTTGGCGGTATTGTAAATAATCGAAAAATGTTTGGCGCATTGCTGTCAGGTGTTGATCATCTGCCACATACCCATTTGCCTGACTTAAATAGCTTTAGTAAAGGTCAGCCAGAGCATGGATTAGAACTTGCAAATGATTTAGAGAGGATTATTAAATTACATGATGCATCAACCATTGCTGCAGTAATTGTAGAGCCAGTATCTGGGTCTACCGGGGTATTGATACCGCCTGTTGGTTATTTGGAAAGACTGCGCGCTTTATGCGATCACTATGGAATTTTATTGATTTTTGATGAGGTCATAACAGGGTTTGGACGGCTTGGAACGCCTTTTGCAGCTGATTATTTTGGCGTTGTACCTGATATAATTTGTGCTGCTAAGGGGCTTACAAATGGGATAATCCCAATGGGCGCAGTGATAGTCAAAGATGAAATTTACACCCAATTTATGACAGGCCCGAAAGATACAATAGAATTATTCCATGGTTATACTTATTCAGGAAACCCAGTTGCAGCTGCTGCTGCTATTGCAACGCTTGAAGTATATGAAGAAGATGATTTATTTTTGCGTGCGAGCGAGCTTGCCGCACACTGGCAAGAGGCTTTGCACAGCCTTGCAGATCACCCGTTTGTAATTGATATCAGAAACATAGGACTTATCGGAGCTATAGAGTTGGAGCCTATTCAAGAGCATCCAACAAAGCGGGCTTTTTCAGCATTTCTTCGTGCATTTGAGAGGGGATGCCTTATTCGCACCACAGGTGATATCATTGCCCTATCACCGCCACTTATTATAAATAAGGCACAGATAGACGAGCTGGTGGCTTGTATTGGCAATGTGTTATCTGAATTAGAATAATCGCCTTATAACTATTATTTCATATTAAATTCAAAACAGCTTATTTGCTGATAGGGTGTGTTTGCGGGCAGAAATATCGATGGGAAGCCTTTCTGGTTTGGCGCATCTGGCCAGGCTTGAGGCTCTAAACATAATCCAGAAAATGGTTTATAAGAGCGCTTATTATACCCATCAGGAGTAGCAGATAAATGATGCCCAGTATAAAACTGTAATCCTGCCTCAGTAGTTGATATCGTAAGGGTGATATTTGATAAGTTACTAGATAGCGTGGCCACTTCGCGAAGTGTGGTTTGTGTTTCACTCAAACAAAAATTATGGTCGATAGGCGCTTGTCTACCTGCCACAATCTGAGTGAGCTTGCGAGGGCGCAGAAAATCAAACCGACTATTTGAAACCGCGTTAATTTCCCCTGTGGGAATAGATAAGTCGTTTACCGGAAGATAGTGTTTTGCGCTAATTTGCAATTCATGGGCCGAAATATCGCCGCTATCATCAAGACAAAAATAAGGATGTGATGCAAGGTTGCAAATACCATCCTTATCCGATACTGCTTGTATCGTGATTTTAAGACACATTGGCGGCATTATTTCATATGCTACCTTAAGATGGCAATTACCAGGGAACCCCATATGACCATCAGGCTCGCTCAGGGCAAAAGTGACTGACATATTATCATTTTGCTCTATTTGCCAATTCTGAACAGCACAACTTTTGGCACCGCCATGCAAGGTTTGGATTGCATTCTCATTCTTATCAAATTCAAAAAATTGACTGCCTATTTTGGCCTTTCCAAATGCAATTCGATTAGCAACTCGTCCAACAATAGCGCCTAAATAGGCAGTATCATTAAGATAATCCATACTATCTGGAAACCCTAGAATGAGCGGTAAATCATTCTCCGCCATTCGAATATCTACTATTCGCGCACCATATGAAAGGAAGCTTGCCTTTAGATGGTCATTTCCTATTTGAACTAACTGCATATCAAAAACGCCCTAGGCAAAATGCGCTCAAAGATTATTTTTTTTATCTTATCTGCCGCGTTGTGAGAATTTATGTTTTTTTGATTAATTCATCATAATTAATGAGCGAAAATGATCCATCCTTAGCTTCAGTTAGGGCGGTTTTGGATTCAACCCAATCCCCATCATTTGCATAAATTAACCCATCTATTAATTTCATTTCTGCTTTATGTATGTGACCACATACCACCCCGTCACACTCTCTTTTTCGGGTCTCATTCATAAGGCCGGTTTCGAAAGCAGATAAGAACGATACTGCCTGCTTCACTTTATGCTTTAGAAACTTTGACAGGGACCAATATTCAAGTCGAAATAAACGCCTAATAGCATTTAATATCCCATTTACACCTAGTAAAATTGTGTATAAACCATCGCCGATAAAGGCCAACCATCTTACATGTTGAATGACACTATCAAACAAATCACCATGCATGACCCATATTTTTTTGCCGTTTTTAGTAATGTGAATATCATCCATAACGATTTTGATTTCACCAAATTTATGCTCGACAAACTGCCGGATAAGGTCGTCATGGTTCCCTGGTATGTAAATAACTTCGGTACCAGCACGTGATTTTTCCATTATTTTTTGCATCACATCATTATGTTCTTGCGGCCAATACCATCTTTTTCTAAGTCGCCAGCAATCAATAATATCTCCGACAAGGTAAAGCTTTTTAGAATCTGTTATAGATAGGAAATGCAGTAATTCAACTGCCTTTGCACCCTTGCTGCCAAGGTGCACATCTGAGATCCAAATCGTCTCATAGTCATGAATTATGTGTGTTTCGGGTAACACGGGCTTTCCTTAAAATGATAACAAAACGCCTTGCGGTTAAAATAGGATTGACTAACCAGACATTGAAACTGTCTTAAATTTAGTGTCTTGCGCAAACTCGAATACTTTATATAGACAAGTGTGATCAATAATACGAGGTGTAAGTAAAACCTTTATGAATAAAAAAGTGAAAAAATGAATTTTATTTCTGAGGGACTCTTGAAAATGAGTGTTGAGCATCATCATTTATAGTAGGGTTAAATAAATAGATAGTATCTTAACTATCACCTAATTTGTTGTGCGATATTATAAATTATCTGAAATCTTTGTCTTTGAAAGTCTCTGCATGAGTTCAATTATATCTGTTAAAAACCTGACAAAAACCTATGATAATGGTTTTCAGGCGCTTCGCAACTTATCACTCGAAATAGAAGAGGGTGAAATTCTTGCATTACTTGGACCAAATGGTGCTGGTAAAACAACGCTTATTTCCGCTATTTGCGGATTATTATCAGTCCCTGAAAATACGATAACAGTTGGCGGGTTTGATGTTTCAGCAGATTATAGAAACAGCAGATCGCTGATTGGCCTTGTTCCACAAGAGATTACAATTGAGCCTTTTGAGACCGTTAAAAATGCGGTTAGTTTTTCGCGCGGTTTATTCGGCAAGAGCAGAAATAACGCATATATCGATCAGCTTTTAAAAGATTTATCACTTTATGATAAAAGAGATGATAAGAATATGACGCTTTCTGGCGGCATGAAACGCCGCATTATGATTGCAAAAGCATTAAGCCATGAACCTAGAATTTTATTTCTCGATGAGCCGACAGCAGGCGTTGATGTAGAACTGCGTAAAGATATGTGGGAGGTAGTAGCCAAATTACGAGAATCTGGTGTTACAGTAATCCTTACAACCCACTATATTGAAGAGGCTGAGGAAATAGCTGATAGGATTGGTGTTATAAATAAAGGAGAATTGCTTCTTATTGAGGGCAAAAATGAGTTGATGCAGCGTATGGGCTCTAAGAATCTTACCATTGAGCTACAAAGCCCCGCAACAGAAATTCCATCATCCCTATCGCATTATAATTTAACATTAAGTGATGATGGATTGCAGCTTTATTATCAATATGATGTAAGAGCACAAAAAACAGGTATTGTGGATTTGCTGTCAGAATTAAGAAAAGCATCATTTAGACTTCGGGATCTTCAGACTTCACAAAGCTCACTCGAAGAAATTTTTGTGAATCTGGTTAGGGATTAATCTTATGAATTTTTATGCAATTACTGCGATTTATAAATTTGAAATGGCACGAACGTTTCGAACCCTGCTTCAGTCAATAATATCACCTGTAATATCAACAGCGCTCTATTTTGTGGTTTTTGGCTCTGCTATTGGCTCCCGAATGGAGCAAATTGAAAATATTGAATATGGCTCTTTTATTGTGCCAGGCCTGATAATGCTTACGGTATTGATGCAAAGTGTATCCAACGCCTCCTTTGCAATTTATTTTCCTAAATTTATAGGAACTATCTATGAGGTTTTATCTGCTCCAGTTTCTTATATTGAAATTATAATTGGGTATGTTGGTGCTGCTGCAACAAAATCTTTCATCATCGGCATTATTATTCTTATGACAGCAACGCTGTTTGTAGATGTACAAATTAAACACCCGGTAATGATGCTTTTTCTGCTGGCACTTACATGCATCTCGTTTAGTTTGTTTGGTTTTATTCTTGGTATATGGGCAAAAAGTTTTGAGCAGTTGAACCTAGTTCCGATGCTTATTTTAACACCGCTTGTTTTTCTAGGGGGTAGTTTTTATTCAATTGATATGTTGCCTGAGATCTGGCAGCAAATTACATTATTTAACCCAGTTGTATATCTTATATCTGGACTGCGCTGGTCCTTTTTTGGCACAGCAGATGTAAGCATTACCTATAGTCTTATTGCGATAGGGTTGTTTACGTTTATCTGTGTTGGGATAATTAGCTGGATCTTTAAATCTGGTTATCGGCTTCGCAAATAAGAAGAAAATAATCACATATTCTGCTTCTTTTGGAAGATATTGTCACCAAATTGCCTCTCATGCGGGGGTGTAGGTAGCGGACTTAAAATTAAACAGGGCACTTTTTGTGTCGTTTTTAATAATTTGTTGATTAAACTATAACTTTATATCACCCTAAATTAGTAAATAGTCATCAAAGTTTGAGACTGATGGCAGTATGTAAACAGGTGATTACATAAAGCGGCGAGTATAATTGTATGGCTCAGGCCAATATAAAAGATCGTATTAAGGAAATGCGCCTGCGTGTGTTAGCTGAACCATTAGGGGATGCTGCGGCACAAGGGGATGGCAGCAAATCGCCAAAAGAGGACATTCCAAAAGATAACATTCCAGAGGATAACAGCAAGGCCTCTATAGATAATCCCCCTATAGATAATCAAAAGACCGACACGCCAGTAAGAGAAAAGACCACACAGACTAAAACTGTGAAAAAACCCAAATCAGGCAAAAAGAAAAATAGCAAAAAACCGAACAAGCAGGCGCGTGAAGAGGCCGCAGAAATACAAGCAGGCCTGCCACAACAAGAACTAAAAGCACCGGCAGATGGACAGGAACAAGAAATTCAAAATGAGCCCGGTCAGTCAGATGAGAAGCGTGAAAAAGAAATTAGAGAAGCCGATATAAATCGTCAGGTAGAGACTAATGAGCCTTCAGAAATAATCGAGCCAATTGCTGGGGATAACACCCCTGATGAGCATAAAAATTCGTCTGATCAGATTATTGAGCTAACAGATAAATGGGTAGAGCTTGAAGTGCGCTCCAGGCTTTCAGGGTTGGAGCAGCAGGAAAAGCAAACACGTGCCATGCTAAAAGAGATTGTTGAAATCCTAGATAGGATAGAAACGCCTAAACATAGCAACCAGGCCTTGCCAGCAGTTTCAGCAACGATACGTGCGCCGACCTCTTCGCCAAGTCAAACGCCTGAAACCAACAAGCGTCATTGGGTAGATGTTATAAAACGCATATGTGTTGTGATTGGCACATTTGTTATATTTGCCAGCGTAATCTGGGGCATTATGTTATATTTATTCTTCGATATTTAAGTCATCGAAAGATAGCCTATAAATTCTTCTATCCCTAATCCACTACTAGCACAGCATCGTGAATTCGACACCAAAGCAAGATTATGATATACCATGCATCTGTTTTGATTAATCGGCTTTCCTGCTTACATGCAACTATTTTCAGACTCATTTATCACCGCCTTTTATTTGATTATTTCAGGTGACCCTGATTTATTTGAGATCATTTTTCTTTCGATTCAAGTAAGTCTGACCTCTCTGTTAGGGAGTGTTATTATAGGTCTGCCTCTTGGTGCGTTTTTGGCTATTCATCGGTTCAAAATGCGCTCAATTGTCTTGTCGGTACTGAATGCATTGATGGGGATGCCCCCTGTCGTGGTGGGATTAATCGTATATTTATATCTCTCCCGCTCTGGCCCACTTGGTTTTTTAAGTCTGCTATATACGCCAACAGCGATGATAATTGCACAAATGCTATTGGTGATACCGATAATTGCGGCGTTATCTGCACAAATTATCGAAGACCTACATTCAGAATATAATGACTTATTTCGCTCTTTGAATGTCTCTACAACAAAAGCTGTATTTGCGTATATCTATGATGCAAGAATATCTCTGTTAACGGTTATTCTAGCAGGGTTTGGAAGGGCAATTTCAGAAGTTGGAGCTGTGTCTATCGTTGGCGGTAATATTGACCATCTCACCCGTGTGATGACTACCGCAATTGCACTTGAAACGTCAAAGGGCAATCTCTCCTTAGCGCTTGCACTTGGCATCATCTTGTTAGCCATTGCACTTGGTGTGAATTTATTTGCTGCAAGAGCAAAATACTGGGTAATGGATAAGCAGGATGTCTGATGCAAATGTAATAAAAACGCAGTTGGAATTTAATCTATTACCAATTGAGCTTTGTTCTGTATCATTTCAGAAATCTGGGGTTTGTTTGATTGATGGCGTTTCCGTTACGCTTAATTCTAGGGGCATTACCGTTATATTGGGACCAAATGGTGCTGGTAAAAGTATTTTATTAAGATTACTGCATGGGCTTGAGATCCCAAATGAAGGCACTGTTTTATTCAAGGGTGTTGTTGCAGACGAGACGATAAAGCGCAAACAAGCAATGGTATTTCAAAATGCCGTTTTGCTCAGGCGCTCGGTAATGGAAAACCTGTCATTTGTAGCAAATCTACACAAGCCTCAAAAACCTTCTAATCTCTTAGAATTACTAGCAGAGGTTGGGCTTGCAGAAAAACAACATATGCCAGCAAGACGATTATCAGGAGGCGAGAAACAGCGCCTTTGCCTTGCGCGTGCATTGGTATCTCAACCTGAATTACTATTATTGGATGAGCCTACAGCCAGCCTTGATCCCTACTCTGTCCAGATGATAGAGACGCTGCTAATTAAATTACAGCATCAAAATACCAAGATAATTTTTATAACCCATGATTTGAATCAAGCGCGCCGATTAGCGGAAGATATTCTATTTATTCACAAAGGAAGATTAGAGGCATTTCAGCCTGCAGATAGTTTTTTTGAAAAACCAGATAGTGAATTTGCAAAAGCATTTATCGAGGGAAGGTTGATTTTTTAAAATTGGTACTCTCACGCTATTGTGCATCATACGGGTTTTCATAACCGCCACCTGAGGGTGTTTCAATAATGATTGTATCAGAAGGATGACATTTAAATTGCACCCTGCCTTCTAACTCCTCAAGACTGCCATCTGCTCGCAAAACCGCATTTCTACCAGTCTTGCCATTTGCGCCCCCATTTAAGCCTTGCGGCTCGATAATGCGCCTGCCAGATAAGATAGAGACATCCATTTCTTGAAGACAGGTTATATGCCGCTCTATGCCATCACCGCCGCGCCAACGCCCCTCTCCACCAGAGCCACGCCTGATTTTGAATAGTGTGAGTAAAACAGGATATCGTGATTCTAAAACTTCTGGGTCGGTAAGACGCGTATTGGTCATATGGGTATGCACGGCATCACACCCATCAAAGCCATCGCCAGCACCAGCGCCGCCGCAAATCGTCTCATAATACTGGAAAGACTCAGTGCCAAAATTTAGGTTATTCATCGTACCTTGAGCGTTTGCCATTGCATTCAAAGCTAGGAAAAGACAATCAGCAACAGCTTGACTAACCTCAACATTGCCGGCAACCACAGCAGCAGGGAAGCTTGGGGTTAGCATAGAATTTTCGGGTAGAATAATAGTAAGTGGGCGCAAGCATCCAGCGTTAATAGGGATAACCTCATCTACCATACATCTAATACAATATAACACCGCAGCTCTTGTAATAGGCTCTGGTGCATTAAAATTATCTGGTTGTTGCGGGCTGGTTCCTGTGAAGTCGATGATGGCCGTTTGCGTATTTTTATCTATTTTTATAGAGAGCGAGATTTTGCACCCTTGATCAAATTCGACTTCTGCCTTTCCATCAACGAGCGCGTTAATCATACGCCTTACACAAGATTCTGCATAATTTTGAATATGATCTTTATAGGAATGAACGACATCATAGCCAAATTGTGAAATCATGGATTTTAATTCTGAAACACCTTTTTCATTTGCCGCAATTTGGGCTTTCAAATCGGCGATATTTTGTTCTGGATTACGACAAGGATATTTATTCTGAGTAAGGATTTCAAAAATTTCTAGATGCAGGAATTCACCGTTGCTTACTAATTTTAGATTATCCAGAATGACACCTTCATCTTCAATATGAGTAGCAAGAGGGGTCATTGAGCCTGGCGCTGTTCCGCCTATATCGGCGTGATGCCCGCGTGAGGCCACAAAAAATACAGGCTGTGTATCATCTTTATCAAAGACAGGCGTAATCACAGTAATATCTGGTAGGTGCGTGCCGCCATTATAAGGCGCGTTTGTAACAAAAACATCCCCTTTCTGCATGTTTGGGTGCGCTTGTATAACAGATGCAACTGATCTATCCATTGAGCCAAGATGCACAGGGGTGTGCGGCGCATTTGCAATTAAATCGCCATTATTATCAAAAACCGCACAGGAAAAATCCAATCGCTCCTTAATGTTCACAGAGCGGGCAGTATGTTGTAACCTAACCCCCATCTGTTCTGCGATAGACATAAATAAATTATTAAATACCTCTAGCAAAATAGGGTCTGCTTGTGTGCGGGTTGCTAATGTTTTGTTTGTTCTCTGCTTGCAAGACAGAATGATACAGCCATTATCATCTAGTGCGGCTTGCCATCCTGGCTGAACAAAAATGGTGCCTATTTCCTCAAGAATTAAGGCGGGCCCATTTATAATATCAGTGATGGCTATCTGATCGCGGTTAAAAAGAGTTGCATCTTGCCATGAGCCAGCAAAATATATTGGCCGTTTATCGATTGGCTCAGAGTTATATTTTGTAGGGTCTGATTTAATTTTCTCAATTTTGGTTGAACCACCGCTTGCTTCAACTTCTATGAAATCAAAAATAATAGGTGTTCGCGACATTGAAAAGCCGAATTGTTCGTTATGCGCAGTTTCAAAATCTGCTTTCATTTTTGTATAATTTGAAACTGGAATTTCTATCGTGCTATCGCTGTCTTTATATTTAAGATGTCCAACACAGCTAATATTAATATCTGTTGCGGATATATTTTGTTTTATTAAATTTGCTTGTGCATCTGTGCTAAGCGTCTGAATTATCACCGATAGATTGGAGAGTAGATTTTCATCAAAGATACGCTCTATATGCTGTTGATGGTTGGACGTAATTTCAGCCAGACCCATCCCATAAGCAGAAAGCACACCTGCAAATGGATGAAGGATAATTTTCCGTACACCAAGCAAGTCAGCAACAGCGCAGGCATGCTGACCACCTGCCCCTCCAAAACAGGCAAGCGCATAATCAGAAATATCATGCCCTTTTTGAACGGATATTTTCTTTATCGCATTTGCCATATTCTCATTGGCGATTTTCACAAAACCCTCTGCAACCTCGCCTACAGACTTTCCAGCATCTTTTGCAATTCTAGATAATTGCTCTAATGAAATAGCAGAATTAAGGGCATCCTTGCCGCTTGATCCAAAAAGTTTGGGGAAATATTCAGGCTGTAATCTTCCAAGAACAAGATTGGCATCGGTTACGCTAAGAGGGCCGCCCCTGCCATAACAAGCAGGGCCTGGCGATGCACCAGCAGAATTAGGTCCAACCTGAAACCGCGCGCCATCAAAGCGAAGGATTGAGCCGCCACCAGCTGCAACAGTGTGAATTTTCATCATAGGGACGCGCATTCTAACGCCAGCAATTTCAGTATCAAATGCCTTTTCCACGAACCCTGAATAATGCGCAACATCGGTAGAGGTGCCCCCCATATCAAAGGATATGATTTTATCAGCGCCTGATAATGCACTTGTTTTAATAGCCCCAACAATACCGCCAGCAGGGCCAGAGAGAATAGCATCACGGCCTTGAAATAAATCAGCAGCTGTAAGACCCCCAGATGATGTCATAAATAATAGGTTAAGAGCATCCAAGCTAGTATCAAACGAGTTGGTTATCTGCTCAACATATCTGCGCAATAACGGGGATAGATACGCATCAATGATAGCTGTATCGCCCCTGCTAACAAATTTAATTAATGGGGAGACCTCATGACTTAGCGATATTTGTGTAAACCCGATTTTTTTGGCAATCTCGCCAATCTGTTTTTCATGCTTCGGAAATTTGTAGCTATGCATAAACACAATCGCAACAGAGCGAATGCCAGTATCAAATAGCTGCTGTAATTTAATGTTGGCCTGTGCACCATCAAGGCTTGCCAACTCAACGCCATCTGCATCAACCCGGCCCTCAATTTCGGTTACAGAATGATAGAGCAACTCTGGTTTTGTAATTGCGCGGGCGAATAATAAAGGTCGTGCCTGATAGCCGATTTCCAGAGCATCCGCATAACCAGAATTTGTGATAAGCCCGACCGGATCGCCCTTTCTTTCTAGCAAGGCGTTTGTGGCAATCGTTGTCCCCATTTTTATTGAGGCAATTTTAGAAACTGGTATCTTCGAGCTAGGCTCTAGCTTCATTAAATTTCGAATAGAATGAATAGCTGCATCAGAATAAGCTTCTGGATTTTCGGATAATAATTTATCGGTTACTAATAAGCCTTCTGGTGTTTGCGCCACAATATCCGTAAAAGTGCCGCCTCTATCAATCCAAAAATGCCATTTACTCATTAGATTTTCTTGTTTTATAAATTGCTCTGGCGCATATGAAATCATAATGAATAAAACAAAGCTAGTTTGAATTTAATTTAGGAAAAAATTTTATAAATTTAATCATACTTAAAGTTTGCGC
>ERZ802830.2485-NODE-2485-length-16619-cov-9.67049_pt1 | contig 16619 bp, 14 predicted proteins | sample MGYA00345654_ERZ802830 | MGnify/ENA primary metagenome ERZ802830 (study PRJEB30503, sample SAMEA104212375) | marine metagenome | biome: Westerlies Biome; feature: [SRF] surface water layer (ENVO:00010504) within the epipelagic zone...; material: water...
CCAAGGTACTGCATCAGGTCTTCAGTGACTCGTGCTATGGGAGACATGTCAGCGACGTAGGCTGTCCAGGTGACGCCATAAGCGGGCATGGTGTACGTATATGGGCCAGTCGGATCAGGGCTTGACGGACAAAGAAAGTCATCGATTCGAGTGTTTGATACCGTTTGATTCTGAATCCCATAAGCAAGGTTGTCATACGAGAACGGTGCTTCAAAAGAGTACTGTTCGTAGAGGTTGTTTCGTTCAATGAACGGAAGGAGGAAAGGGCCCCACCCACAGCTTTTATTCGGATCCTGAATCATGCGGGGAGCGAATTCGTTGTTGTTGGCCGATGCCTGATTGGCGTAGGCAAGTGCCGTCTGTTTGAATTTATTCTGACAATTGAGTCGGCGAGCTGCCTCTCGTGCCTGTTGAACCGCTGGCAGGAGAAGCCCAACAAGGACGCCAATAATTGCAATGACAACAAGTAACTCGATAAGAGTAAAAGCTCTTTTCATGGTGACATTTACATTCGGTGTCGTACGGTTTTGGTGACGAATTTATTACCGGTGAGGTCACGTCGTCATCGAACGTGTTTTCTATACTATAGTGCGAGGCAGTTGAGTATTACATCAAAGGATACGAAGTTTGACTCAGTTCGTCTATTAAACAAGCAAATCCCGGATCGCAAGCTAATGTTGAACTATGTCGCTGCTGATGGACATTTCAATGACGAAACAAGAAATGCTGCTGGTCCAAGGATAGCGCAGTGCCTCTCACTGAAAAAAAGTGCCCAGAATGGTTGGCAGCAAGAATGGCAGAACGACGATCCCGATTAATGCTTGGGTAAACCAAAAGTTTCTGGGTGCACTTGCCCGACGGCACAATAAATAACCGGGATAGGAGTTTCAATTTTACGAGACCGACCTTAGTCCTGGCCAGGCAGGTAGAGTTCCTCAGACTTGTCGTCTGGACTGTTTTGACGATTCTGTGTCTGCCTAGATTCCTGCTCTTCCTGATTTACGCTTGTGGTTTCTTCTGGCATGCAGCCGGTGACGCTTGAAACAAGCACCAGGGTAAGAATCAGTCGTGAGACCATGAAATGTATCCTTCCTGCTGGAGGAACTCTATTGAAGAGGTGGGTGTATTTAGGAGTGGGGATTGTCCACGTCTTCTAATGAGAACGTTTCCCATTCGCCGCACCAGTCCCCACCCTTGGTCGAAGGCCAGATGCCTGCAATCACCAGTTTATCATCAACCAGATCTGGGAGTATCGGTGGCATGCGGCGACATTGACCCCAGTCATCTTCGTCTCGATGAGCTTGCTTACGCCAGAACCGACATGTGTCACAGGCACGGCCCTCTTCGTTTTTGATTGGCAGTACAGTCATGGCGAATCCCGTGTGCTTGCAAGGTCTTCTGTGGATGTGGTTGGACCCGCCTTTAATCCTAGACAGTAACCAACAATACTGGCAGCAAGACCATAAAAATCTGAAGGAATTACCTGCATCGTTGAGAGAAGGCTTATGTGGGTGGGATTCCACACCTCAATCCCGTGGGTGATCGACCATGTGAGAAAACCAAAGAGCATGGCCAGAACGCAGCAGGCCTGATTTCGTGGACGGCCATAAATGCCAAAGACAACTGGCACAAACAGAGCACAGAGTTGAATGGAAAGTGCAATGTCTAATAACCCCATAAGAGATTCACCCAGCATTGCAATGCAGAAGCCGCCAATTGATACCAGGACCACACTGAGACGGTCCCGAAACAAAGCACGCTCATTCTTGAAGTACGGAATCCGGGCAAGAAGGTTGTGTCCAAGGATGGTCGCTGGTGCCAGCACTGCACTGGTCGCCGTCGAAACAATCATCGAAACCACCGCAATGACAAAAACAACCAACATGGTTGGAGAGAGATAGGTATTTGCCAGGTAGGCAACCGGATCAAGCGTTCCACCGGGATGCGTTACAAGGGAGGCAAACCCGAGTACTAAAGGAAGACTACCAAAGACAAGATACAGCAGGCCAGCGAGGATACAGGCTCGTGATGCGGTAGTGGCGTCTTTGGCGGCAAACACCCGCTGTTGAAGATCCTGCCCAGGAATGTTGCCAAAGAGTCCGGTCGCCCATGCAGCAAGCACACTCAAGGCCGAAGTGATGTATGCAGTTGTTGAACCCGCAGTGGCATAGTGAGGCCAGATACGCAGATGCTCAGGGTGTTCGCTAAGAAGCTTTTCGTAAAGAACAGACATGCCGAGGAGTGGATTGCCATTGCCAAGGAGTGGGTCTGAGAGCGAGGCAGACGTTAGGACGACAAGTCCGACGATCGCAACGAGAATCTGAAAGCTGTCTGTCAGCGTAACTGACCACATGCCACCAATAAGCGTATAAGCAAGCGTGATCAAGGCTACGAGAAACACACCAACTGAAAATGGAATTGCAAAGTACAACTGAAGAAGTCCAGCGAGTGCAGAATACTGCAGAGCAATCCAGGCAAAATAACTTGGTACCTGAATGAGGCCACCAGTCAATTCAGCTGCGGGCCCATAGGTCTGACGATAGAAGTCCGCCATTGTAAAGATATTTCTGTTCCACAATGGTCGGGCAAAAAAGAGACCCGCGAGGATCAGCGTGCCGGCGCAGGCAAATGGGTCGAGGATAACGCCCAGAAGGCCGTCTTCGCGGACGGCCCCTGCGGCAGCGAACATTGTGGCAGCGCCGAACCACGTTGCGATGAGTGTTCCCCATGCGAGGAATAGTGGAAGCCGCCGCCCTGCAACGAGATAGTCTGCTTCTGTCTCAACTCGGCGGCTGGCAAAGATACTGATTGCAAGCAGAAAAATAACATACCCGCACAGTGCGACCGCCAGCAGGCTCTTGGCAGCCGGAGACAAGTCAATTGAATGTACGCAGAAGACGGGAGACATGAGCAGAGTTTCTCAAACAAAGAGGAGTGTTTCAGGTTGTATATCAACGCCATCGGCTGAAGTGTTCTCTGCACGAGTGCAACTTCTTCAATGGTGTGTGTATGCTAAAAAAATCTCGGTGTTGGCCGAAAAGTCATGGTCACGATCTCACATATCCGGTGGAACGAATCCACGAAACAAAGATAGATTTCGTGTCTTGTGCGTTCCTTTGGGGGGTGCGGTTGAGTGGTGCGAATGGGCACCTACATTGGACGAAGGATACAGCAAAGGTGAGGGTTCCACGCACCAAGGGGAAAATGAATGAATTTGAACGAATCTCAGACGACACGCTGCTATGAAGATGCACGGTCTCAACGCGCGTCTGGCTTGTCGGCCCTGATTGTCATTGTGGTAGTGGTGTTCTGCATTCCGTGCACTGATACGTGGGTGAGTGCCCAAGTCACAGATGACATCGTCTATGAAGCCACGTGGGAGTCCCTTGACTCGAGAGCGACGCCTAACTGGTTTCAGGATGCCAAATTCGGCATTTTTATTCACTGGGGACTGTACTCAGTTCCGGCATGGTCGCCGAAGGGCACCTATGCTGAGTGGTATTGGCATGCGAAGGATGGCTTGCCCCGAAAACATGCTGCAGCTGTTGCCCGTTCGGAGGCGGTGAAGGAATTTCATTCACGGGTGTATGGCGAAGACTTTGGCTACGAAGATTTCCGACCGCTTTTTACCTGCGAGCTTTTTAATCCGGAGCAGTGGGCGAACATATTCAGTCGGAGTGGGGCTCGCTATGTCGTGCTAACGTCGAAACACCATGACGGCTATTGTCTTTGGCCAAGCGCCGAGGCTTCACAAAGTTTTGGAACCGCCTGGAACAGTGTGGAGTCTGGACCCCATCGTGATCTTGTTGGCGATCTGACGCGGGCAGTGAGAGCTGAAGGCCTCAAGATGGGCCTGTACTACTCCATTTGGGATTGGTTCAATCCATTCTGGCCCGAAATAGAACATCCATATGCTGGAAAGAAAGACGAGAGCCCTGAAGGTGCAGCAGGGCGAGAGAAATATATCCATGAAGTTATGTACCCACAGTTCAAGGAACTTGTCGAAAAGTATCAGCCAGCTTTGATATTTTCAGATGGTGACTGGTGGATGGATGACGACAAATGGGAGACACGACCGCTGCTCGCGTGGCTTTATAACAACGCACCGAATAAAAATGAGGTCGTGATTAATGACCGGTGGGGTAAGGTGCGAGGGAAGCATGGTGGGTACTTTACGACTGAATATGGCGCAGGGTTCGATGACCCAGAGGTTCTCTGGGAGGAAAACCGTGGCATAGGGATGTCGTTTGGCTTTAACCGAGAAGAGTCGTTCGAGGATTACAACTCGGCAGAACATCTGATTCTCATGCTTGTTGACACCGTGTCACGAGGTGGAAACCTATTGCTTGATGTTGGGCCAACGAGCGACGGAAGGATCCCCGTCATCATGGAGGAACGGCTTGCAGAAATTGGTGCTTGGCTTGAGATAAATGGTGAAGCAATTTACGGAAGCCGTCGCTGGGTGAAGGACGCGCAGTGGAGTGCTGGGGCCAGGCCGGAGTTCACAAAAGAGGATCATCACACAGGCAGCGCACTCACTGAGTCGACTATTCACCCAAAGCCCGGTAATGCCTCGCGGGAAGCATTGTTTACGAGCAAGGGAAGCACACTCTATTCGCTGTGTCCAGGCTGGCCAGTTGGTGAAACATTGGTCATTCGAGATGTCACGCCTTCGGATGCCACCGATGTGTCACTCCTCGGTTTACAGAAGAAACTTGCCTGGAAACGGGTAGATGATTCGATTGAAATTGATCTCACAAATATTGGCATTAATGATCTGCCCTGTGACTATGTGTTTGCGTTCAAACTCACGCATATCACGCCGCATTCAACAGAAGACTAGGTGGAGATACCATGAAGGTACAGAAAACAAAAAAGCTGATCACTCAGGTCTTGAGCATGGTGTGCCTGCTGGGTGCGACATATGGACACACAGCCGAGCGGTTCAAGCCCGATGTGCAGTCGCTGCAGCAGTATCAGTGCCCGGATTGGTTTCGGGATGCAAAGTTTGGCATCTACCTGCATTGGGGAGCCTATTCGGTGGTTGAACGTGGCGAGTGGTACGCACGCAGACTCTATGAAGAGGGAGGTGACGACTACGCCTATCACCTTGAGCATTATGGGCACCCCTCAGAATTTGGCTACAAGGATTTTATTCCACTGTGGAAGGCAGAAAACTTTGATCCTGATGCCTTGCTTGCGCTTTTTAAGCAAGCCGGTGCAAAATACTTTTCACCATGTGCCGTCCATCACGACAACTTTGATCTGTGGGACTCAACGCACCATACGTGGAATGCTGTCGCGATGGGCCCAAAACGAGACATTATTGGTGCCTGGCGGGATGCCACACTCAAAGCGGGTCTGCGGTTTGGCGTGACAACGCATTTGTCACGGAGTTATAGCTGGCTGAATGTCGCAAATCAGGCGGATACACAAGGCCCAAAAAAAGGGATTGCCTACGACGGCGGACAAGGTACCGGGAAAGGCTTGTATCCACCCAACGATGGGCAGAGCACGCATCCCCGCGCCCCGCTGAATGCACCGAAAGCGTGGCGTGATCACTGGAAGAAACGGCTTGAACAACTTATTGATGACTACCAGCCTGATCATCTGTATTTTGATTGTGCAGTTCCATTTCGTGGTGATGACGATGGGCAGACGGGTATGGATGTTATCGCCCATTTCTATAACGCACGTCCAGAAGGTGTCATGTGTGTCAAAGAACGACCGTGGCAGGGACTTTACGCTGATGGCATGACCACACTCGACTACGAACGTGGTAAGGCAAGTCATATTCTTTCGGAGCCTTGGCAGACAGATGATTCGATTGGGTCGTGGGGTTATGACGTCAATAAGCCATACACAACTTCGGATCTTCAAATAGATAAGTTCGTTGATATTGTCAGTAAGAATGGAAACCTGCTCTTAAACGTTCCCATCCGGGCTGATGGCACCCTTGATAAAACTGCAACACAGATACTAGAAGATATGGGCCGGTGGCTTACTGTAAATGGAGAGGGTATCTACGAGACTCGTCCATGGCACTACTTTGGTGAAGGAAAAGTCAATGAGATTCCACACTTTGTAGAGGAGTCTCCGTTTACATACCGCGACGTTCGGTACACGGTGAAGGGTGACTACCTGTACGCGTTTGTGCTGAAGTGGCCCCCAAAGAACAAGGACTATGTTGAACTTGCATTGCTTGCTCCAGGGAATAGACGAATTGGTGAGATCCAAGCCGTGGAGATGCTCGGGCACGAAGGCGAACTAGTCTGGGAAAGGCATCCTGATGGTTTACGCGTGACCTTCCCGGAAAGCAGGCCAACAGAATTTGCCCATTGTCTGAAGATTCAACTTCAGCAGAAATAGGGGTTGTCCTTACTAGAGGGGTTCGCAAATGGCACCGCTCCGAGTGTGTCTGGTTGTATGTGTGATTATTTCGGCTTGTTCAACCAATGGACTGGGGACTCAGGCAGCCGAGTATGAGCCACAGTGGAAGTCACTATCCAAACATCAGCAGGCTCCCAAATGGTTTCGTGATGCGAAGTTTGGTATCTACTTTCATTGGGGGCCGTATGCCGTTCCGGCTTTCGGAAACGAGCACTACCCACGGACGATGTACGGTCATATCAGTGGAAAGAAACCAAAGCCAAAAAAGGCAGCCACGAAGGGCATAGGCTTTCAGACATATCGCGAACATGAATTCCATATTCGTACGTATGGGCAGCCAAAGGATTTTGAATACCACGATTTGTTTCCATTATTCACGGCACAATTGTTTAATGCTGAGGAGTGGGCGGATCTCTTTTTTCTGGCCGGGGCCAAGTTTGCTGGCCCAGTCGCAATGCATCATGACGGGTTTGCTATGTGGGACTCCGCAGTCACACCATGGAATAGCATGGCGATTGGGCCGCGACGCGATATCGTTGGAGAAATGGCTCACGCTATTCGCAAGCGACAGATGAAATTTATTACAACCTTCCACCATGCCAAAGTGGGTCGGGCTGCCGAGGGTGACCCAGAGAAACATCGCTGGCATTATCTCGGAAGGCAGAAGTACCTTGAGCGGGAAGCTCCTGAGAAAATTGATCGTGATGACGAATCGCTTCGGAAACTCTATGGCACCATGCCATGGCCCGAGTTTCTCAAGATGTGGGAGGCGTTGCTGTCGGAAGTTATTGGCAAGTATGAGCCTGACCTGATTTGGTTCGACTCATGGCTTGATCGAATTCCAGAAAAGCAGAGGAAAGCGTTTCTTGCTGAATATTTCAACGCTGCTACTGATTGGGGTAAGGACGTGGTGGTGACTTATAAACAAGAGGATCTCCCTGCTGACGTAGGGGTCGTTGACTACGAGAAGGGGCGGTTGGATGACGTGACGGACTACATGTGGCTGACAGACGACACAATCAGCGCTGGATCATGGACCACAACAGGAAGCTGGTCGTATACCGAAGAATTGGATATCAAGTCAGCGAAAGTTCTGCTTCATACGCTGATAGACATCGTGAGTAAAAACGGAAACCTGTTGTTGAATATTTCCCCGACCGCTGCCGGTGTCATTCCGAACAAGCAGCGGGATAGTTTGCTGGGAATGGGGACTTGGTTACGTGCTAATGGAGAGGCGATCTATGGAACACGCCCATTCAGGGTATATGGCGAGGGTCCGAAGCGTCTCACGTCGAGTGGCCATTTTGTCGAAATGAGTGGTGACTATACGAGTGAAAATATCCGTTTCACCCAAAAAGGAGATACGGTGTTTGCAATACAACTTGGTTGGCCCGGTTCGGGTAAACGGGTACAGATAAAAAGCCTTGGTCGAGCAAGTCTGGTAGGCAGAATGATTACGGGTGTCTCCGTAGTAGATTCTCCCGAAAGGATTCAGTGGAAACTTGAGGATGATGCACTCTTGATTACAGCGCCATCTGTTGCGCCGAATAACTTTGCGATTTGCTACCGTATTGAAACCACGAGCTTGTAGTATCGGACTGTTCGTGGCGAGGGCAACGCAATGTCTTGGATGCAATGGTACGAGAGTCTCGACAAACCAGCATGGACACCCGACCCAGAGACGATCAGCGTCATTTGGCACATACTCTATCCGATTATTTTGGTCAGCTTCAGTTATGTGTTTCTCAAAGCGTTCCGAGGAAAAATTCCTCGGTCTGCCGCCCTGCCCTTTGCCATCAATCTTGTTGCAAATGTAGCGTTCACGCCGATTCTTTTTGGAGTGCGTAGCCTGGTTTTTGCTTCTTTTGATATTGTTGTTGTCTTGGTGACACTTCTCTGGGGAATGGGTATGATTTGGCGATATCACCGGTGGGTGGCCATTGTGCAGGTTCCCTATCTGATTTGGGTTGCCATTGCGACGACTCTGCAACTTGCAATCATGCAAATGAATGTGATCTCACCCTAAACTTCTTGAAGGCGGTTTTTATGAATATGTCCCTTGTTTCGACAACGCTTCTGGTTCTTTGTTCGGCCCAGGTTGTGGATGCGGCCGAGCACGTTTCGCTGGTTGATTTCCGAAATAAGGAACAGGCATCTGGATGGAATGCCGTAAATGATGGAGTGATGGGTGGGCGTTCTGTAGGCAAGTTAAAAACCACTGATGACGGCGTAATGAAGTTTTACGGTACGTTGTCCCTTGAAAATAATGGTGGCTTTACATCAATTCGTTCAGGCCGAATGAATATTGAGATGCAGCCCGATGATGGATTCCGTGTTCGACTCAAGGGTGACGGACGGACGTACATATTTAATTTGTACCCAAGAACACGAAGAATGGCTTTCTCGTACCGTGCATCGTTGCCAACGGTCGCTGGCGAGTGGACTGAAGTAGTCGTGCCACTAAAGGACTTCACGCCGACTTCTTTTGGACGACGCGTTCAGAACAAAAGTCCACTGTCTCCAGATCAGATTAGTGGGATTGGTTTTATGCTGAGTGATAAAAAGCCAGGTGCCTTTGAGCTCGAAATTGAATGGGTCAAAATCGAGTAGCCCTCCCCAGATGACAGGAAATGAGGATGGTGAAGAGATCACTTTACAGGTAGAGGGACCCAGTGGCACCAACGGAAACACCGACAACCAATGCAAAAAGCAGGCGACTACGGTTTGCTTTGAATGGATTGAATAGATAACCAAAGACCGCAGTGAATGATCCTGCCCCAAGAGTGAGGATCGATCGTGCTTGGGCCTGCTGGCTCGGTGGCATGCTGGTGACTAAAGGCGTGAGCAGCACGAGAAGAAATGTTGCCACTGGTATGATGCTTATCAGCGCGATGGCAGCAGTCCGACGTGTCGTGGGTACGTGTGGCCCTGGTGTCCACCGCATCAATGCACCGAGTACGACAGCAAGGGCGAGGGCAAGAACGGGAGCTGACAACTTGGTTGCCAGAAATTCTTGAACCGTTTGCCCTGTGGTGACACGAGTTGTGATACTGAAAGCAGCCACGACAGGAAAAACCCATGCAGTGGCAAGGCGGCTTTTCCATGGGATGTGAAAAGCTGCGGCAAACCAGAGAAGCCCTATGGCAACCGCGGTATCGAGGACCAGTTGGAATGCAGGGAAACTACCGCCATTGATCCAGTCCGTCAGGGGTTTTACCGAGGTGACAATTGGGTCACCGTAAGGAACATCTACAAAGAATCCAGCAAAAACCCGAAGTCCAAATGCCGAAAAAGGAATCAAGCCAGTCGTTATCTCAACGGCCCGCGAAAAAGGTTTTAGGGGTAGGATCCAGATACCTGTCCAAATCACGGTGAAACAAATAAGTTGGATGGTTTCCATTGAATGAGACTTCTGGTGGGTGGTTCTGGGTACGTAGGAGTAGTTAAGACATCCATAGCCGTTCTCAATGGGAGGTCTAGAATCAAGTAATTGAGAAGTAGGGTTTCCAAGGAGTATTCTATGTCTGAGGCAGAATGGCATCTGGTACGAGCCGGGCGTCCCCAGTTAATTGGCTCACACCGTCGGACGACCGGAGAATCGTTTCAGTTTTTACCCCTCTTCCGTACGCACCGTGAGGCAGCTCATTATTGTCGGCAGTCGGGCTTGTGGTGTCAGGAAATCCGCCCACGGCACAACACATTTTCCACCAAAGGAAACACAAGTCATGGTGATGGGTTGCGGATTCTTCTTGCCGAAGCCGCCGCCGAAGGAGTCACCGTTGTTGGTATTTTTGTGGGCTTTAATAACTCGCACGAGAGTCGTTGGGAATATCTTCGGTCACCTTCCGAAGGCGTGCCGACGCCACTGCGGCTTTCGGCGTTTGAACTTCTTCCAGAAGAAGAAGGTCCGGTCGACGGTGGGTGAAAACCGTGGTTGGGGCTCCACCCTACGACCAGAACCACGCGAGGAACGCGTAGGCCAGTCGTCCCGGGCCGAGAAGCAGAAGCGGGATGGCGAGGCCTAAAAGACACCAGAAAATAATTAATCGCCCTCCTCGAAGGAAGCGTCGGCGGATCTTGGTAGAGAAAACTTTCATTGACCAAGATATTTCCCGGAGGGCGCGGTGAGTTGGGACTGGGATGGAGAGTCCCACCCAAGTATGCCAGGCTCCGTTGACGAAGCAACATCTTGTGACTCAGTTCGCTATGCCGTCATTTGATCGGTTATGTGAACAAGTGCCGCTGGCTCTGAGACGATGAATTCAGCCAGTCTCCGGTACCGATGCAATATCTGGTGACTCGGTTCGTTATGCAGTCATTTGATCGGTTATGTGAACAAGTGCCGCTGGCTCTGAGACGATGAATTCACGTTCACCATTTTCATTTTTAAACAGTGCGACTTCTGTTGGATGAAAAACGCAGCTGACAATACCCGCCGTGTCGGGTGTGTAGCCGGGCTGATGACTTAGGAAATCATAGGCAAAGAATTCAGCAACTGAAGGATCATCAGTCCAGGAGATTCCAATGGAGTTCGCCGCTGACGCATAGCCCCGATAGAGGATAGTCGGTCCATTGATTTGTTCGTAGATCGCTCGTTCTGCTGGTGTCATAGCAGCTGATCTGTGGGGACGGTTACACCAGAGATGGTCGTGCCACCAACCACGCTCGTGAGCGAGATAGTCGGTGACCCAAAGAGTTGCCAGACATGACCAATAATCGCGGTCACTCAAATCATCGACATGCATGTCAAACCAGATTTTTCGCTGGGTCGGTGGCGTGGAACGCATCTGGTCCGCTGGACGTGAACTAGTCTCAATATACTCAACAGCACTAACCATCGGTTTAGCTTTCGCAAAACAGGAAGTAACATGACTTGGCTTCAAAACCAACCTGTTTTCAGTACGCACATCAGAGCTCTTTTGCTCGTTTTTTTATCTGGAGCCTTCGCCGGAGGAGGGAGCACGCTGGGTCAGGAAATGGCGGGCTAAGGCTCTACAGACCTTTTTTAAGGCTTTCGCTCCGCGAGGAGCCAAAATGCTCCGTCACAATGCAAAGGATCTTCGGTGGCAGCAAAAGGCACGGTACACTTGTTATTCGCAGGGGAACGGCTGAGCTCAATTGGGAGAATGTTTGACCGTTCTGAATGTCAACCTTGCGAATTTACGTACCAAGGAGAGAGCAGAAATGGATATTGTCTCGTGGATTTTATTTGGCCTGATATCGGGTGCACTCGCCAGATTTTTTGTGCCAGGTAGTGGCGTGTACGGCCTTGTCGTGACAACAGTTCTTGGTGTTGTTGGCGCACTGGTCGGTGGATTTATTGCAACACAGATTGGGGTCAATGTGAATCCGGGCTCATTCGACCTAGGAAGTCTGGCAGTGGCCGTGGGCGGCAGTATCATTCTGTTACTTGGCTACCGAGCCCTAAGTAGACGATAAAGCAGGTAGGGTTTACGTACAGCTCTTGTAGCAGATAACGGAAGCCGGGTGCGTCGTGTTGGGGGAAAGTCACTAGTGTTGGTTCTAGCGTCCTGTGTTTCTTGGGGTAGAACTGGTCTTGTAGCTACTCGTGCAACTCTGGATAGCTCAAGCCGTTGAAGTACCGGAGTGGTCATTGCCCGTGCAGGAGTACGAGCCATTGGCCATTCATTCAATTACTCATCAGTCATGAGGCAAAAAATGAAATGTTATTGTAGTGTCAGCATTCTTGCACTAATCATGTTGGGAAATGTATCGGTGTTTGCAGACGATAGCTCTGCAGATGGGGAAAATGCTGAGAGTAAACCGCGCGCGCGTTTTCGGCCGGGTGATCAGCAAGATAGTGAACGGAGACCTGGGCAGAGACGGCCGGGGCAGTTTGCAGGTGGGTTCAGCCCGGAACAAATGGTCGCACGAATGATCGAAGAGTTTGATGCAGATGGCGACGACAAACTGAATGCTGAGGAATTGCAAAAGATGATGATGGCAATGCGTGAGCGACGCGGGGCAGGAATGCAACGACGCCCGGGCGGCCAGGGCCGGCCATCACCAAGAGACACGAGCGCATCGCCCGGTGGTGAGCAACCTCAACGTCCTCCCACAGCTGAGTGATTCGAAGGTGACGCATGTGTCTCGCTAGGCATCTCGACTCGAAGAAAAGCGTGAAGGGTATTATTGTTATGAAACATGTCTTCTCTTTCACTGCCGGCGTTGTGTTTCTAGTGGGCGCAGCTGCAGGGGCTGAGGAATCACTTTCGACAGACGAGCTCACGTTTTTTGAAACAAAGATTAGGCCGGTGCTTGTTCGTGAGTGCTACGGCTGCCATTCAAGCAAGGCAGGCAACGTGCGCGGCGGTCTGCGGCTCGACACAAAGGAACGAATGCTGTTGGGTGGCGCCACTGGCCCGGCTGTTGTGCCGGGGGATCTCGAAGAGAGCTGGTTGTATAACGCAATGACGCATCAGGACTTTGTGATGCCACCGAAGCGTAAACTTCCGCAGGAGGTTGTCGATAATTTCAAGGTTTGGATAGAAATGGGCGCACCCGATCCGCGGATTTCTGTTCAGAAAGATGTGCAGACAGCAATAACAGCTCAGGACATCGAAAAGGCGAAGGCAGAATTTTGGGCTTATCAGCAGCCCCAAAAGACTGTCGCTCCGGCTGTGAAGAATGACCCGTGGTGTCAGAATGAAATTGACTATTACGTCTTGCTAGGGCTCGAAACCGCTGAGATTACTCCTGCTGAGGATGCCGAGCCCAGGGCGATTGTCCGTCGGTTGTATTTCGATCTCGTCGGGTTACCACCGACACCAAATGAGGTCACCGAGTTCGAAACTGCCTGGCTGCGAGGTGCGGAGACTGCAGTACGTGATCTTGCTGATGAACTTCTGGCGAGGACGCAGTTTGGGGAACGGTGGGGCCGCCATTGGCTTGATGTCGTACGGTATGCAGAATCCACAGGTCGAAGTGTGAACATGACCTTCCCCCATGCTTGGCGGTTTCGCGACTATGTCATTGATTCTTTTAATGCGGACAAACCATTTGACCATTTCGTCCAGGAGCAAATTGCAGGCGATCTTCTCCCTGTTCAGACAGATGAAGAGTGGTCCGAGCATTTAATTGCTACGACATTCTTAGCGATTGGTGCCAAAAATATAAATGAACAGAATCGTATTCAGTTTCGGGCTGATCTTATAGATGAACAGATTGATACAACCACACGTGTTTTTCTTGGTGCTTCAGTTTCGTGTGCGCGATGTCATGACCACAAGTTTGATGCCATTCCACAGAGTGACTATTACGCACTTGCTGGTGTGTTTGGGAATACAGAAACCTATTTTGGAAACGCCCAGTCTTCCTACGGAACGTTTTCAGGGGCACAGACCAAGCAGGTCAGCAATCTTATACGCCTTCCGGTACACGACCCAAACCCTTTCGATAAGAAGCTGTCAGAGGAGGATGTTGAGCGACTACGCGGAGAGATTGAAGACAAAGTCGCCAGCCTGATGAGTTTACGACGAACGTCGCCCCAAGGAGGTGCCGCAACAGCACAGCAACAACGCCTTCGAGCGCTGAATGAACTGGAGCAGTTATCAGGTCGGCTCGGAAATATTGATGAGAATGGGAACCCACGCAGTTTTACGATGGGGGTGCAGGAGCGTGGCATTCCAAAGGATATGCCGATCCTTGTTCGTGGTGAAATCGACCAACCTGCTCAGGCTGTGTCTCGAGGGTTTCCGCAGGTTCTTTGTGACGAGCCTGTTTCTATTGCCGCAGACAGTAGTGGACGACTTGAGTTTGCTCGATGGGTAGGGAGTGACCAGAACACGCTTCTTGCGCGAGTGATGGTAAATCGAATTTGGAAAACACTAGTAGGCAACGGCATCGTGACATCGATGGAAAACTTCGGTGTCACAGGACAAGCTCCAAGCCATCCAGAATTACTGGACCACCTTGCGATTGCCTTCATTGACTCTGGATGGTCAGTAAAGGCCGTCATTCGTGAAATCGTGAACTCACGGACGTACCGAATAGATACAACATACGACGCCAGTAGCCACGCAAAAGATCCAGACAATGCGCTTTTGTGGCGGGCGAATCAGCGGAGGCTCGACGCTGAGGTCCTGCGTGATTCAATGTTAGCAATGAGTGGCGAGCTTGACCTGCACCGACCCAGAGGGTCAGAAGTAGCCAAGGCAGGCTACACCCGGGTTCGCGGAGGGATGGTTGGCGATCCTCGACAGATGGGACGAGAGATGGTTGCCGCAATGAGACCGAAGCCGGAATCCGGGGCTGTTCAGTTCGGTGGCCGTCGCGGGTTCCGCCAGCAACCGGATGATCGGAAAAGAATGCCTGGAGGTCCGCCCGGTGCTATGGGCTATCGTGGACGGAGGCCCAGAGGATTTGATCCTAAAATGGCGCAAGTTGTTATGCGTAAGGTAACGCATCAACTCGATATGGAAGATGCCACGTTCCGCAGTGTGTATCTTCCGATTGTTCGAGATGAAGAACCACGTGCACTTGCCGTCTTTGATTTTGCTGATTCAAGTGCGATTATCGGCCAGCGGGAATCGTCTCATACGGCTGATCAAGCTTTGTACATGCTAAACAACCCGTTTGTTATCCAGCAGAGCCGCGCAATGGCAGAGCGAATAAACCAAGCGTGCAACAACGAGGCTGACAAGGTGACGATGGCATTTAACCTTGCCTATTCCAGGGGTCCATCAGAAACGGAGCGGATGGAAACAGAAAGGTTTTTGAGGAATTTTATTAACAAATCAGAAGCGGATGCGGGCCTCGCGGCAGTACAAAAACGGAGCGGATGGAAACAGAAAGGTTTTTGAGGAATTTTACTAACGCATCAGAAGCGGTTGCAGGCCTCGCGGCAGTATGCCAGAGCCTTTTTGCATCTGCGGAATTTCGGTTTGTGGACTAGGTGTGAGATTCGGGGACGATGACAGAAAAACAGGACGTGGAGTAGGCACTATGTTTTCACGACGACAGACATTAAAAACCGTATCTGCAGGGTTTGGGTATCTCGCCTTTGCCGATCTGTTACACAAATCTGCTGCGGCGGAACTTTCTGAAGCCTCACCACTTGCACCAAAAGCTCCGCACTTTCCCGCGAAGGCCAAGAGGATCATCTTTCTCTGCATGCAGGGTGGGCCCTCCCATGTTGATTCATTTGACCACAAGCCACAACTGCAAACTGATCATGGCAAGGCGGGACGATACGGGGGATCGTTATTGAAGTCACCGTGGGATTTTCGCCAACGTGGTGAGAGCGGTCTTTGGATTTCGGATCTGTTTCCTGAAGTGGCTTCAATGGCAGATGACCTGACCCTGATCCGGTCGATGCAATGCGACCAGCCAGTCCATCCGGGAGCGATGACACAGATGCACACCGGTACCGCGCAGTTTATTCGTCCATCGCTTGGATCCTGGACGCTCTATGGGCTCGGTACGGAAAATAAAAGTCTGCCAGGTTTTGTATCATTGAGTCCGCCATCGGGGAGTGCGCGCAATTATGGAAGTGCATTCCTTCCCGCAATTTATGGTGGTGCAAAAGTTGGTAGAGGTGGTCGATCGTCCCGAGTTGCCCAGCTTGGAAGCACGGAAAGTGTGCCAGATATCAAACCCTCTACAGACAAACACATGCAGCGTGCACAGCTTGACTATATTCAAAAGCTGAACCAGGGTGTTCTTGAAAAAGAGCACTATCAGCCTGACGTCGAAGGCATAATCGAGTCGTATGAACTGGCCTTTCGGATGCAAGACGTCATGCCGGAAATAATGGATGTTTCAAAAGAGACACCCGCCACACTCGAGCTTTACGGCGCAACTAGTGGGCCAACACAGACGTTCGGGCAGCAGTGTCTGCTAGCGAGACGGTTTGCTGAGGCTGGTGTTCGTTTCATTGAGGTGACCCATGGGAATTGGGATCAGCATACAAATTTGACTGCCGACCACAAGGCGAGGGCCGAGGGATGTGACAAGCCTATCGCGGGGCTTTTGAAAGACTTGAAACAACGTGACATGCTTAAGGACACACTTGTTGTCTGGGGTGGTGAATTTGGAAGAACACCTGCCGCCCAGGGTGCAGATGGACGCAATCATAACAATAAGGGCTACACCACCTGGATGGCTGGTGGTGGCGTCAAAGGCGGGTTCAGTTATGGCTCAACGGATGAGCATGGGTATGAAGCCATTGAAAACCAATGCCACATACATGATTGGCACGCTACGATTCT
>ERZ802830.2489-NODE-2489-length-16610-cov-10.2515_pt1 | contig 16610 bp, 14 predicted proteins | sample MGYA00345654_ERZ802830 | MGnify/ENA primary metagenome ERZ802830 (study PRJEB30503, sample SAMEA104212375) | marine metagenome | biome: Westerlies Biome; feature: [SRF] surface water layer (ENVO:00010504) within the epipelagic zone...; material: water...
ATGATTCTCATATTGGATCTCTCCTCGCTTCTAGGTTGGTGACAATTAACGATACAACTGTCGCTGATTTGGTTGAGGTTTCATTTAAACCATCTGGCATAACAACTACAACTTCGAATCAAACAACTACTACTACTGTTAGATTCGAACCTGATGGCGATATAATGAGTTCTAGCTCATTGAGTGAGAGTGTCACTAATACAGTTGGGACTTGGTTAAATCCGACCACAAACTTGCCAGCAAATGCTAGCGATTATGAAATAAGAGCGACGAGAAACTATTATTCCGGCGTAACCACTGGAAGTTTTGGCACTTGGGAAACTCTTAATCAAAACAGAACTTGGACTGTTACAGTATCTGATCCGAACTTCAGCGCTGATGTTTATATAACATTCGAGATTCGAGAAAAAACCAATTCAAATAATTCTGATAGCTGGAGTGTATTGCTTGAAGCGTTCGAATATTATGAGGGCGGAGGTCCAATACCGTGACAGATCAAGATAAAAAAAATATCAAAGATGATTACGAAACCTCTCGTGACACATACCTTGACTTAATCGAGAACGGTAAACGCGGAATGGACCTAATGATGGAGGTCGCGCGCGAGAGCGAACACCCGCGTGCGTTCGAAGTGCTCTCGGGTATGATTAAAAACATCGCTGACGTAACTGATAAACTGATGGATCTCAACAAAAAGAACATGGAAATCATGAGCGATCCTAAGAAAGAAGAACAAAAGGCAATCACAAATAATAATGTTTTTATAGGAAGTACCACTGATTTGCAGAGATTACTGCAACAACATGATGAGAAGGTGATTGATGTTAGCGATACGAATGAATGATAGTTATCTTGGTAATATTAATGTAAAACGGGATGGCATACAACAACAGTGGACTGAAGAACAGGTCGTTGAGTATGCTAAATGTATGAAAGATCCTGCATATTTTGCACGAACATATGTAAAAATCATTTCTCTCGATAAAGGACTTGTCAACTTTGACCTTTACCCATATCAAGAAAAGATGTTTGACCATTTCAACGATAATCGTTTCTCAATCGTTTTGGCATGTCGACAAAGTGGTAAGTCTATTTCGTCCGTTGTTTATCTTCTATGGTATGCTGTATTTCACCCTGAGAAGACGATCGCTGTCCTCGCTAACAAAGGTGCAACCGCTCGAGAGATGCTCGCCAGAGTCACCTTGGCGCTTGAAAATCTACCGTTCTTTTTACAACCTGGCTGTCGTGCACTTAATAAAGGTTCTATTGAGTTTAGTAATAATTCTCGCATTATTGCTGCTGCCACCTCTGGTTCTTCTATACGTGGTATGTCTGTTAACCTGCTTTTTCTGGACGAGTTTGCGTTTGTTGAGCGTGCTGCTGAGTTCTATACTTCAACCTATCCTGTTATCTCATCTGGTAAAGATACGAAAGTTATCATTACATCTACAGCGAATGGTATCGGAAATACCTATCATAAAATATGGGAAGGTGCTGTACAAAAGGTTAATGAGTACAAAGCATTCACGGTAAATTGGTGGGACGTTCCTGGTCGAGACGAGGAGTGGAAACGACAAACAATTTCAAACACTTCGCAATTACAGTTCGACCAAGAATTTGGTAATTGCCTAGAAAGTCGTTCTCAAATAACTGTTCTTATAAATAATATTATATACGAAATAAGAATAGGCGATTTTTATGACTGTATCAGAACAAGAGAAACACTTGGTTTATCTTTTGAAGAGGAAGTCAGACTCAAAGCAATACGTTGGGATTACCATACAACGTAGATTCAAGATTCGAATGGGCGATCACAAAAGGTCTAATCGTTTTAAAGGTGACGATTTCGATGTACAAATACTTGAAGAATCTAACGACCGAAACTATATTGAAGGAAGAGAAGAGTATTGGATCAATTCCCTTGATACGTTTAATAATGGGTTGAACGAATCTCCTTCTGGTAAAGGGTGCGGGCACAACTCGCCTAACTTCACAACATTGGGATATAAGTTTTCTGACGAACAAAGAAAAAAAATGTCTGAGTCAGCAAAAAAACGCGCAAAAAGAGAAGGGTTTGACATAAGGTCAAAGAGAAGTAAAGAAAATTGCAAAAACCCAGAATATATTAGAAAACAAAAAGAATCTAAATCAGGAAAAAGATTAAGACCGCCAAAATTGACAGACAATCAAGTTGATGAGATCAGAGATACTTTTGCAAAAGAACTAGATAAAATAAAAGAAGAACTGATACCGATTAACGAAGAAAGAAGAAAAAAAAATTCTGGTTGGAAACCGATAACTCCATACTCTACATTCGCCAGAAAATATTGCGAGTATTATAATGTTACTGCGAAATGCATTGCAGATATAGTGTCTGGAAAAACTAGAACGGAGAGGCTCCCATCGATATACAAATCTTAACACCTTCTGGGTTTCAAAAATTTCATGGCGTAAATCGTTATTGGCACGATTATGGGTTTCGTTTTGTATTCGAAGACGGCACTGAACTTTGCACCGCAATCAATCATAAATTTGTTATTACCGGCCAAGTCAAGTTTGCCAAAGATATTTTCTCCGGAGATGACATAGGAAAGGTTGTTGTTCGTAGGGAAGTTTGCGAGGGGCAATATTTTTATGACCCGCTGAATGTAGAAAACGGCAAAGTTTATAATCACGATAAATCGTTTACTTCCCACAACACGTTCTTCGGAACGGGGGATACTTTGATCGGCGCAGAAACTCTATTGAATCTTAGGGCACTGCCACCGATCAAAGTATTGGAGAATGGTTGCCTCAACGTATACGAAGAAACACAACCCAATCATGAATATCTCATGACTGTTGACGTAGCGAAAGGAAGAGGACAGGACTATTCGACTTTTACAGTTATCGACATTGCCACACGCCCGTTTCGTCAGGTCGCTGCGTATCGGAACAACACTATTTCTCCAATACTCTTCCCTGATATTATATATAAAATCGCAAAGGCGTACAACAATGCATACGTCGTAATTGAGTCGAATGATCAGGGCGCAGTCGTCTGTAACGGTCTGTACTACGATCTGGAGTACGAGAACGTACACGTAGAGTCTGCCGTGAAAGCGAATGCTATTGGTATTGAGATGACACGAAGGGTCAAGCGTCTCGGTTGCTCGGGTATTAAAGATTTGCTAGAAGAAAAAAAGATTGAGATTGTTGACGAAGATACGATCATGGAAGTGTCTACCTTTGTATCAAAAGGGGTGTCATACGAAGCAAGCGAAGGAAACCACGACGACCTCATGATGAACCTCGTGATGCTCGGGTACTTCATTACAACTCAGATGTTCGCTGATATGACAGACATCAATCTAAAGCAGATGATGTTCGAACAACAGATGAGACAGATCGAAGACGATATCGTTCCATTCGGGTTTATCGACGATGGTAGTGACGCCATTGACGAGGCGGAAGAGCGAGAAAGGTTGAAGTATGAACCGTGGCAACTCTACGACCCATTCGAGCAGCACTAAATCGTTAAGAATCGATGAGGTATAAATAATCATTGATTGAAAGAAAAACAACGTATTATGAAATCTTATCATAACTTAACGAAAAAAAGGACACGATTATGGCACTCAAATTGTCTGAGTCTCCTAACATCGTCGTCAAAGAGATTGACCTGTCGGGAGTAGTTCCGGCAGTCACATCATCAACTGGCGCGTTAGTCGGAGATTTTAACTGGGGACCAGCGGAGCAACCAATCCTAGTCGGTAACGAAGCGGAATTGGCAGCGAATTTTGGTGCACCCTCCCTCGAAGGAGGCGCTACTTCTACAGACTTTTTGTCTGCGGCGTACTTCCTCAAATATTCCACAAATACCTTTGTAACACGTGCAGTAGCAGATTCTGACTACAATGCTGTTGCGGCAGGATCAACAACCACGCAGGTTAAGAACTTAGACGACTTTAATGGTCAGACGCTAACCTCAGAAAAAATCATTGCGAAATATCCAGGAACAGTTGGAAACTCGTTAAAGGTTTCTATTTGTCCGGCAGTAGATTCAGCGTTTGAAAATTGGGCATATGTCTCAAGTTTCGATGCCGCACCGTCAACTTCCGATTATGTTTCTTCTCGTTCGTCTGCTACAGGCGATGAAGTACATGTGGTTGTTGTCGACGAAGATGGCGTATTGACTGGATCGAAAGGTACTGTTCTAGAAACATTCCCATTCGTCTCTTTAGTATCAGATGCTAAAACTTCTGACGGTTCATCAAACTATGCTCTCGACGCATTAAACGACCGCTCTGCATATGTATGGGGCGGAGCAATTGATTTCAATACAGCACCAGTTTCATCTTGGGACAGTGCTGCTGGTGTAGACGTAGTTGACTATTCTTTAACAAGCGGAAACCGCGTTTCTAAGTCTGTTGGAGATTACCTGACAGCATTCGATCAGTATGAAGACGATGATACTATTCAGATTGACTTTTTGATCGCGCCTCAAATGGCAAGTCAAGTAGATCAAACAACAATCATCACTGATCTGGTTTCTACTGCGACGGCACGCAAAGATTGCGTTGTTGTTGCATCGCCAAACCGCGATGCAGTTGTTGGTATTAATAATCCAGCAACAGTTGTCAGTAATGTTAAGACGTTCGCTGATGCACAATCTGCTTCATCATACCTTGTACTCGACAATAACTTCTTGAAAGTTTATGACAAGTACAATGATGAGTATGTGTTCATTCCAGCAGCGTCTTCAACTGCAGGTCTGATGGCATCGACTGACTTCACTTCTGCACCATGGTTCTCACCAGCAGGTTCGCGTCGTGGTCAATACCTCGGTGTTACTTCACTTGCATACAGCGCAACAAAGTCTCAGCGCGATACGCTCTACAAAGCGTCTGTTAATCCAATCGTCAACCTTCCTGGACAGGGTATCCTGCTCTATGGAGATAAGACTAAGTTGGGTCGCCCATCAGCGTTCGATCGAATCAACGTTCGTCGTTTGTTCTTAGTGATGGAGCGTGCTATCAAGCAAGCAGCGCAAGGTGTTATGTTCGAATTCAACGACGAGTTTACTCGTGCTGAGTTTGTTAACATTGTAGAACCATTCCTGCGTGAAATCAAAGGTCGTCGTGGTATCAGCGATTTCCGTGTAGTTTGTGATGAAACAAACAACACTGCTGATGTTATCGATAACAATTCATTCGTCGCATCTATCTTCGTGAAACCTGCGCGTTCTATCAACTATGTTACATTGAACTTTGTAGCAGTTAGAACTGGCGTAGACTTCGAAGAAGTTGTTGGAATTGTATAAGGAGAATAGTAATGGCAATTTTGGGTGTAGATGACTTTAAGTCAAAACTGCGTGGCGGTGGTGCTCGTGCTAATCTATTCAAGGTTACACTGAACTATCCTGCATATGCTGGCGGCGATGTAGAACTTACATCGTTTCTCTGTAAGACAGCGCAGCTGCCTCAGTCAACTGTCGGTTCGTTTCCTGTCAACTTTCGCGGTCGTGAACTGAAAGTTGCATCTGAGCGAACCTTCGAAGATTGGACAGTATCAATCATTAACGACACCGACTTCGGTGTTCGTGATCCGATGGAGCGTTGGATGAACGGTATTAATGGTCACCAAGCGAACACTGGTCTGGTCAACCCTGTTGAATATCAGGCAGACTTGATCGTTGATCAGTTAGACCGTGACGAGTCAGTTATTAAGCGTATAAATATTCGTGGAGCATTTCCTACTGTGCTGAGTCCAATTCAGTTAAGTTATGATACACGGGGCGAAATCGAGACGTTTGACGTCACCTTCTCGTACCAGTATTGGGAGAGTAATACGACAAGTTAAAACTATATGAGGTGGGGGCGAAATCCCCCACCAATTTTACTGAATATATTGAATGGGAAGCCTGAGCGGCAAGTGAGAAACGTGAAAAAAATTTATGTAATTGTGTTATAAAATTATTAGAACGCTCAGCTTCTACCAAAGGTGTAGTCCGTCTGGCGTTTTCGTTTAGGAACTATATTTTTGGGAAAGAATAATGGCAGACGAGCAGAACAATATATTCAAACTCTTTGGATTCGAAGTCCGAAGATCACAAGGTAAATCGGGAAATAGAAGAGACCTTCCTTCTCCAGTCCCTCCAACTGATCCGGATGGCGCTGGGTACATAACCAGTGGCGCGGGTTATTACGGTCAATACGTTAATATCGAAGGCGATCAAGCGAAAGATAATCATCAGTTGATTATGCGCTATCGCGGCGTTTCACAACATCCTGAAGTTGATATGGCAATCGAGGAGATCGTAAATGAAGCGATATCCGCCTCGGAGTTATCTTCTTCGGTTGAGTTGTCGCTGGACGACGTAGAAGCACCTGACAAAATTAAAGAACAGATTCGTGAAGAATTTGACGGTGTTGTCGGCATGCTAGACTTCAATGAACTGTCTCACGATATCTTTCGCGGGTGGTATGTCGATGGACGTATCGTACATCACTTGCTTGTAAACGAATCTAACCTAAAAGCAGGTATTCAAGAAATCCGTCATATGGATTCTTCGAAGATTCGCAAGGTCAAAGAAGTTAAGTACAAAAAAGACCCAAGGACAAACGTGAAAATTGTCGATAGGGTTGATGAATATTACGTTTACGAAGAGAAACCAGGAACGTCAAAGGCGACTGCTGCTCCAGCAACTTCGAGTGCGGTTCGTATCTCTACTGACGCGATTAGTTATGTGACCTCTGGCGTATTGGACGAGTCGAGAAAGAAGGTTCTTTCTCACCTTCACAAAGCACTCAAACCAATTAATCAGTTGCGCATGATGGAAGACTCTCTGGTTATCTATCGCCTCGCGCGAGCACCCGAGAGACGTATCTTTTATATCGACGTGGGCAACTTACCACGCGGTAAAGCAGACCAGTACATGAAAGATATCATGGCGAAGTATCGTAATAAGTTGGTCTACGATGCAAATACAGGTCAGATCAAAGACGACCGAAAGCATATGTCAATGCTTGAAGACTTCTGGTTACCACGACGCGAGAATGGTCGTGGCACTGAGATCACCACACTTCCTGGTGGCGAGAACCTTGGTCAGATTGATGATATCATTTATTTTCAAAAGAGATTATATCGTTCTTTGAATGTTCCGGTCAACCGTTTGGAACAAGAAGCACAGTTTTCTCTGGGTCGTTCTTCTGAAATTTCTAGGGATGAAGTTAAGTTCCAAAAGTTTATTGATCGACTCCGTCGTCGCTTCTCTTGGATGTTCCTAGGGATTCTCCGCAAGCAGTTATTGCTTAAAGGTATTATTACCGAGCAAGACTGGGAAGGTTGGAAAGACGATATCTACATCGACTATGTGAAAGATAATCACTTCACTGAGTTGAAAGAATCAGAAGTTCTCCGAGAGCGTATGGCATTGCTTGATCAGGTATCGCAATACGTTGGAGATTACTTCTCGAAAGAATGGGTTCAACGAAGTGTTCTCCGTTTCTCTGACGATGACATCAAAGATATGGAGAAAGAGATCTCAAGCGAAGAACCGCCAGAAGGTCAAGAAGAACCTGAGCAGCAACAAGAACCAAAGCAACAACAACAACCACCTAAACAACAAGAAGAGCATTTTTTATATAAAGATGGGAACTCGGACAACGCTCAAGACTGTTACGAACAGGAAGTCGACTTAATTGAAGGCGACCGTTATATACCGACTCAACAAGAAGAGTTGATGGAATCAATGAATCGGTATATGAATAAATTGGTAGACGACGAAGAGCGATAATAGTCCATGTCAAAGCTAGACCCAGAGGTCGTTTATGCTTTTAACATTGCTTATACAACTGAAGAATTAAAAAAGCAAGAAAAACGACTTAAAGAAGAAATAGATTCGAAACTAGAAGAAACGGTTTCGAAATTAGTTGCCGAAGGACTTCGCGGTCCTCGTGGTCCACAGGGTGCGCGTGGCGAACAGGGAGAGCGCGGAGAAAAGGGTTATAAGGGCGACCGTGGTATCAAGGGCGAAAAGGTCGTCGTCAAGGGCGGTCAGATCGTCGAGAACTTTGTTTCCGGCGAGCAGGGAGAGCGGGGAGACACTGGTCCAATCGGTCCTGCCGGACCTCAAGGTGAACGTGGTTTCCCAGGACTCAAGGGAGAAAAGGGAGACCAAGGTCTTCAGGGTCTACAAGGTTTACAAGGCGAACAGGGTCCAAGGGGTGAAGTTGGACCAATGGGACCTTCGGGTCCAATAGGTCTTCAGGGTGAGCGCGGTGAAGCAGCACCGGACTATGAACCCAAATTTTTATCCCTATCGCAAGACTTAACCAAGCGATTCTCTGATTTCGAGAAAGAAGCAAGTCAACGAATCACTCAGCGTCTAACCACAATATCAAACGGTATTGGTGGGGGCGGTGCTGGTGGCGGTTCATTCCAACTTCTCGATAATCGTGATGTGGAATACAAATCAATCAAAGAGCAAGAGGTTCCTGATGGATCTATCTTAATCTTTGATGAACAGAAAAGAAAGTTTAAGGTTGAAACATTAAGCGATGCGGTCGCGCGTCTCGGAGTCACATTAGGCGAGAACAATGTTTCCGGAATGACCGATACGGAACTTTCTAATAAACTTGTCAACCTAGGATTTCAAAACGGATCGCACCAACATTCATCAAGTATTTTTGACGGAAAGTCTGACTCAGAAGTTCTCTCAAAGATACTTGCTCTTGGATTCCTTGACAGCGTTGCAGAACAACCTCATCCGGCAAATATTTTTCACAACCTCACAGACTCACAAGCAGCAAACAAAATACTCGCCCTTGGATTCTTGGATGATATTCAGGTTCCGACAAGCGTATTTGATGACAAGAATGATTCGGCGGTTGTTGATAAATTAATTGAACTTGGGTTTCATGCTGGTGATCACGATTTAAATATTACCGAAGAGCATCCCTATTTCGGTTGGATTTCGAGCGGCGAACAGAATCAATTTAGAACAACGTCAATATTCCACGAAGACTCTAGCGATCATCCTATTCGTTCTGTTCGATTCGTAGGAGATCAATTAGAAGTTGAACTGGCAACATTCTCGCCGTCGTTTTCTGGATCAACAGAGATGCTGATGTGGGACGAACCCGCAACAAACTTTACGATATCGGTGTCGAATCCTGATGACTTCCCCAGCAAATATATTTCTTCGGTGCACAGTTTAATCAATGCATCTGCTGGATTTCACTCTACACTGAGAGATTTTGTTGAAGGATCTCCGAGTGCTTTGCCTGATGGCGGAGTCGATTGGTCTCAAACATTTACAACTGATGATTCAGCAAACATATATTCTGTTTCTACGACATTATCCGGCGGGTCGGCAGAAGCGACAGTTGCATTCGAAGAAGATAACGGAAACTTGTGGCAAGAGAATTTACCAAGAGTTAAATTCAATTGGCGTAACGCTAATATGCTGGCGTCAATTAATCCGTTGAGCGGTAAGAATTTCCTTCAATATTATACAACCTTAGATTATTCTGTTTCGATTAGTGGCATATCTAACCCCGATAATTACACAACTGTAGTCATACCGACGGGTGGATTTGTTTCTAATACAAACGGAAGCGGTACCATGACGTTTGACGTTGGACTTCACAAGGACAACGATTCGGATAGAAATTTATTCGTCGAAACAATATTTCAAAGACCGATGAGTGTTACCGGAGAAGAATACTCTGTCAGCAAAGAACTTATGTTCGATGAGTTTAATCCTTCATTTACTTATCCTAGTTTCTATGCTTGGACAGAAAGTACAATGACAGCGCCGACTCGCGAAATAATTGTTTCTGATTTTGATTTTGCTACAGAAGTGGTTGAACTTGGGCATCATAATAAATCAATATCAACCTTTATTGATAACACGTCAGAAAGTCCAAGGGCATTTTGGTTTGGTGTGAGAAGTAATGCTTCTCAACCTACAGTGTTTCAGACTGGACCAAGCGCGACATTATTATCTGATGTGAACATAACAACCGGATACTCTGTTTCGTTGCAACCAGATAATCCTATTCAAGATTATGTTGCCGAAGAGTATACCTTATATGGTATCACCTTGCAGTCTGGTAGCACATACGTGAGGATTGCATAATGTCAAATTATGACGGTCTCACGCGCAATACATGGACGGGTACTTGGTCTCCCAGCGGTACACACCCAATTGTCCTCGACACAGAAATTCGTGGTGGGTTGCGATTTGTTTCTGGTGAAGAAGGCGACCGATTAGAAGATATTTCGGGTCAAAGACTACAAGAAGGTATGCTCGTTTATTTAAAAAACGAGTATGGCGGTTTTCAGGGAGACAAATATTATAAATATTTGTTGCTAGAAGGCGAAGATCGCAATCTCTCTACTGGAGAGATGCCGAACAACCCTCTAAACTGGTCTGAAGTTTCATTTGGATCGGGCGGTGGTTCGGGAGGTGGATCCGGCGGATCTGCTGACATCAGAGCAGGAAACGGAATTGGACTGACCAATCAAGGTCAATCTAAAATTGTTTCCCTTACAGACACTGGTGTATCAGCAGGAACTTATGGTTCGGCGAAAACTGTACCTGTTCTGACAATTGACGAACAAGGTAGGGTAGTTTCAGCAACAGAACAAATAGTATCGACGGGTATTGCGCGCATCGATATTTTGAAACCGGAAGATATATATTTGTCTGGTTTAACTGACGCAATACCGTTTGCCGACTATAATATCGGCACGGTTGTTTCGTATTTCGCGAAAGACCAGAATGGCGATGTAGTTTCTTTAGAAGTTTCGATTGGCGACTCGGCGATCTCATTTGAGGCGAAAGAGGACCTCTCAAACTTCGATATCACGTTAACATATGTATTAAGCGAGTCTGTAAAGTCAGATTCGTATAAATACATGTTGAGTGGAAATAGCTATTCACTCAGACATAATGGTATAAATAACCTTATTAATTTTTATGCGTTGGATCCTAATGGTAATGTGGTTGACCTTGGTGTTAATGTTAGCGATTCTGATTTGACTGTTGAATCCAACTACAGTCTTGATGGCCATAGTCTTTATGTTATAACAAACTAACTAAGTTTTTTAAACTTTATTCTAGAATAAAAAAGAGGGGAAACTCTAATGGCAACAAAACAATTTTTCCACGACATTGACCTCGTAAAAGTAGGTCAACTTGTTGATGCTCGTATTCAAAACGTCTCAGACGCAGAAGAATCAGCATTAGCATCAAGTCTATCGGGATCAAATGCTGGTCTCGTAGTTTATAACACTACTACTACAACTCTGAAGATCTGGGACGGTTCTGCGTTTCGTAGCGTATCGTCTGACATAGATGGCGATATCGTATTTAAAGGTGTCATCAACCCAACTAACCTTGCGTCTAAGATTTCTGGCGCGAAGAAAGGTTTCCAGTTTGTAGCAGACGTTGCTGCTGATCTGGTTATCGGCGGAACTACTCACACTGTTGAAGTTGGTGACGTTGTACTCTTCACTCACGAAGACGGCGCTACTGAAGACGCAACTGTATTCAACCGTAACATCGACGCTGCTACAACAGACGTTGCTGGTATTGTTGAACTCGCAACTGTTGCAGAAACTTCTGCCGGTACTGCTGGTGATCGTGCAATCACTCCTGCTTCGTTCGCTGGTTCCCAGTATGCAGCAGACATTGCTCAGAACCGTGTTGACATCGACGCGAATGATACTGATATCGCTGGACTCAAGACGTTTACTGGCGAAGGTACTTCTCTAAGCACTACTGCTAGCGATCTCGCTGCAGCAGTTAATGAGTTGGTATCTCGTGCAGATTCCGCCGACGGCGAAGTTAATGCTCTTGAAGCGTTTGCTGGCGAAGGCGTAACTCTTGCAACTACAGCAACTACACTCGCAACTGCAATCAATGAGTTGGTTGGTGTTGATTCTGACGCTAGTGCACGTTCTGCTGCTATCGAAGCGAACGTTGCTACTCTTCAGACAGACGTAGGTGCTAAGACATCTCTCGTCACTGATGTTAAGTCTTCTCTCGTTGCGGCAATCAATGAGTTGCACGGTGAGATCGATCAGAATGCTTCTGACATCGCTTCTAACTCTGCAGCAATTCAATCCAACGCTACTGACATCGCCGCTAACCTTGCTGCGATTCAAGGTAATGACTCAGACATCGCTGCCCTTGATTCTCGCGTAACTCAGGTCGAAACTGATCTGCAAAACAGCGTCGCAACTGACGTTGCTTCTCTACAAGCGCAAATCGACGGTAATGACTCTGACGTTATTAGTCTCCAATCTCAGATCACTGCGAATGATGGCGAAATCGCTACTCTTCAAACAGAAATGGATGCGGTCGAAGGTCGTGCTACTTCTCTAGAAGGTCGTGCAACAACTCTCGAAACAGAGATGGATGCTGCCGAAGGTCGTTTGGATGCCGCTGAAGGTCGTCTGACTGTAAACGAAGGTGACATTGACGCACTCGAAGCTGCTGTTGGTACTGTTGCTGATCTCGATACTACTGCAACTGACCTCGTTGCTGCAATCAACGAGATCCACGGTGAAGCAGACGCAATCGACGGTCGTATGTCAACTGCTGAAAGCGAGATCCAAGCACTTGAAGATCAAGCGGGTACTGAAACTCTGACTACTACTTCACAGACTCTGTCTGGTGCAGTTAACGAGTTGAAGGGTCGTGCTGATACTGCTGCTAGCGATATCACCACTCTCGAAGGTCGTGCAGATGTATTGGAAGCACGTGACAACATCGGTTCATTCAGCGACACAGTTACTCTGACAGAAAACACTGTATTCACACTTAATCACGGTCTTGGTCTTGCTGCGGCAACCGGATTCGTTGTTAACGTATTGGATTCAGATAACTCTCAGATCTCTGTTGATATCGCTGCAAAAGACGCCAATAGCATTGAACTCAGTTCTTTGGTAACTATTTCAGGCGTTAAAGTAACAGTTATGGGTAAGAAGGCATAAGTCTACTTCCTTAATAACTATCGGGGTGGGCAATCCGCCCCCTATAGCATGAAAAGAGGCGGGGGTTGACCCCGCCTTTTTTTTCGCCTATATACTATGTGGTTTTTATTATTTCTATTTGGAGAAAATTATGAATATCGAACAAGCAGCACAAAACCCCATCGAAGATCCTGTTGTTGCAGAGGTTGGCGCAGATCCAATTGAAAACAACAACCCCATCGAAGATCTTCTCAACGCAATTGAAACACAAGATTACACATCAGCAGAAAGTCAGTTCAATGACTTGATCGGCGATCGCCTACAATCCGCACTTGATCAAGCGAAAGTCCGTGTCGCGGCATCAATTTACGATGGCGAAGAGTCTGATGAAGAAGAAGTTGACACAGGTGAAGAAGAAGTTGACTACGACTTTACCGATGAAAATGACTTCGATAACGCTGAGTAATAGTTAAAATCATTTTTCGTATAAATAATTCAGTAATAAATGAAAGTGATCTAAAATGATTCATTTTAAGCAATTAAGAGAAAAAAAATTAAGGGGTATGCCTCCTGGAGAGCACGTTTTTGATAAGCGTGTGAAAAACGTCAAAGTGATGGTTCACAAAGACACCAAGGGGTATACTGCTTACATCGATGGGGATAAACTTGATACTTTTCGCTCGGCGCGTGAGGCGCAAAAAGCAGGTATGGAGTTCGCTAAAGAGTTAAGCAAATGAAACTAATTGCGGAATACCAAGAAAACGATATTCAGTGTATCGTTGAGAAAAAAGAAAACGGCGATAAGAACTTCATCATTGAAGGTATCTTTGCCCAAGCAGAACAAAAGAATCGTAATGGTCGTGTTTATCCTAAGCAAATTATGGAGAACGCGGTCAACAAATACGTCGAGGATCAGGTAAGTAAAAAGCGTGCGGTCGGTGAATTGAATCACCCTGAAGGACCAACCGTGAACCTCGACAAAGTTTCACATCTCATCACCGACCTCCGTTTTGAGGGAAATGATGTTATGGGAAAGGCACAAATTTTGGATACACCAATGGGTCAGATTGTGAAAGGTCTCTTAGAGGGTGGTGTTCAACTAGGCGTGTCAACTCGTGGTATGGGTAGTCTTGAGCAGAAAAACGGCGTGATGTACGTTCGCGACGATTTTATTCTAAACACAGTAGATATTGTACAGGATCCATCAGCACCCGCTGCATTTGTCAACGGCATAATGGAAGGTGTTGAGTGGGTATGGAACAACGGTGTTATAGAACCTCAAGTCATTGAACAAATGGAGACAGAAATTAAAACAACTCCGAAAAAGCATCTCTATGAGACGCAGGTTCGCGAGTACAAGAATTTCCTCTCGTTGCTCAAATCAAACTTTAAGGAGTAAAACATATGTCTGAAATTAACACAAATGTTGAGCTTCCAGTCGATGAGAACAATCAAATCGGGGAAGCAAGTGCTCAGAAGATGCCAGTTGGTACTGAGGCAGATTCTATCGCGTCCGTAGATAAAACAGACGATTCTGTGAAGAAAGCACCTTCACGCAAAGGTGATCAAACTAAACAGGATCCGATGCCGAAAACAAAAGCAGGTATGATCAACGCTATGTATGCACAGATGTCTGGTATGAAAAAAGACCAGCTAACTGCAACATACAATAAGATGCGCGAAGATTTCGACCTAGAAGACACTGAAGAGTCTGATGCAGTTGAACTGCCAGAAACTTCATATGACTTCACGGAAGATCTGAATGCATTGGTTGAGTCAGAACAAACTTTGTCCGATGATTTTAAAGCGAAAACTGCTGTAATTTTCGAAACCGCTATTCGTTCCAAACTGACTGAAGAAGTCGAGCGTTTGGAGGATGAATATCAATCACGTCTCGAAGAGGAACTGAACGAAACACGTTCTGACCTTGTAGAGAAGATTGATTCGTACCTGAACTACGTGGTTGAAAATTGGATGGAAGAGAACAAACTCGCTGTAGAAAATGGTCTGCGTACAGAAATCGCCGAAGGGTTTATGAACAACCTTCGCGAACTGTTTGTTGAATCCTACATCGATGTTCCAGAGTCCAAAGTAGATCTGGTTGATGAGCTAGCAGAGCAGGTTGAAGATCTCGAAGAGAAACTCAACGTTCAAACTGCTTCTATGCTCGACATGCACGAATCACTTGAGAATTTCCATCGCCAGTCAATTATCCGTGAAGCATCACGTGACTTGGCAGAAACTCAAGTAGAAAAACTCGCTTCTCTTGTAGAATCTCTTGACTTTGAAGACGAAGAATCTTTCGCGACTAAAGTTCGCACTGTGAAAGAGTCTTACTTCAAGAAAAAAGTAAAAGAGACTGAAGAGATTACAGAAGACTGGAGTACTGATGACGAAACTGTAGAAGTCAATTCTGTCATGTCACAGTACCTCAACGCAATCAAGAAAACCTCTAAGTAAGGAGTATCTAAAATGACAGTATCTTACGATAAGCTGGTTGAGAAGTGGTCTCCAGTTCTCAACGAAAATAGCGCAGGTGAAATCAAGGACGCTCACCGTCGCGCTGTAACTGCCGCAATTCTCGAGAACCAAGAAATCGCATTCCGTGAGGAAGCGCAAATCAACGAGGTTGCAGGTAACGCAAACGCATCAGTAACTGGCGCTGCAGACGGCGTAACTGGTGCAAACTGGAATCCAGTATTAATCGCACTTGTACGTCGTGCTATGCCTAACTTGATGGCATACGACCTCGCTGGTGTACAACCAATGACTGGTCCAACTGGTTTGATCTTCGCCATGAAGTCACGCTACCTAACAACAAAGGGCGGCGTATCTGCTGGTGCCGAAGCATTGTTCCAAGAGCCAGTAGCACCATACTCAGGTGACTCTTCAAACAGTCAGACAACTGGACCATCTGGTCTTGCTGGTCTGCCTGATTCAAGCGTTGCTTCAAGCACAGGTCCAGATGGCGTTGGTACACCACCAGCATCACTGGGTTATCAGACTGCAGACGCAGAAGCACTTGGCACTCCTGGTGGCAATGACTTTGCAGAAATGGGTTTCACAATCGAGAAGTCAACTGTTACTGCACGTTCGCGCGCATTGAAGGCAGAATACACTCTCGAACTCGCTCAAGATCTGAAGGCAATTCACGGTCTTGACGCCGAGACTGAGTTGGCAAACATCTTGTCAACTGAGATCCTTGCTGAAATCAACCGCGAAGTAATTCGTACGATCAACGCTCAGGCGAAGGTCGGTTGTCAGCAAGCTGGCATTCAAAATGCTGGCGTATTTGACCTTTCAACTGACGCCGACGGTCGTTGGTCTGTTGAGAAGTTCAAGGGTCTGATGGTTCAGTTGGAGCGTGAGTGTAACGTAATCGCCAAAGAAACTCGTCGTGGTAAGGGTAACATCATCGTTTGTTCATCAGACGTTGCTACTGCTCTTGTTGCTGCTGGTATGCTTGATTACACGCCTGCTCTGTCAACTAACCTGCAGGTTGATGACACTGGTAACACATTCGCTGGTGTATTGAACGGTCGTACACGCGTATACATCGATCCATATGCGGTCGCTGACTACGTGACAGTTGGTTATAAGGGTACTAACCCATATGACGCTGGTATGTTCTACTGCCCATACGT
>ERZ802830.2494-NODE-2494-length-16588-cov-6.24484_pt1 | contig 16588 bp, 18 predicted proteins | sample MGYA00345654_ERZ802830 | MGnify/ENA primary metagenome ERZ802830 (study PRJEB30503, sample SAMEA104212375) | marine metagenome | biome: Westerlies Biome; feature: [SRF] surface water layer (ENVO:00010504) within the epipelagic zone...; material: water...
AGGTCATAGAAAGAACCTCATCTTCTTCGGAAGGTGGGGTTTTTTCGTATCTAGGGTTTAATAGTTTCTTTATCACTTATGAGAATTGATCCCTTTAACCTAAATGGAGAAATCTTATGAGAAGAACGGCACATCAATATATTCGATATCTTGAAGTTCGAGTCGCAAGCCTTGAAAAGCAAGCATACATCAACAATCTTGGTCAGATTATCAAGACTTCAAATAAAGCAGATAAAGTTGAGAAGGCTACTATCGAAACAGCTTTTGTTGGTCTTGCAGAAGGACTGGACAATGAACTTGAAGATGTTCCGCACAGCTTTGTGGTTGCTATGAAGAAGGCTGGTATCAAGTCACCTAATGATATAATGAAAGCCTACAAAAACATGGATAAAATGATTAATGCTAACAATCCCCATGTTAAAAAGATCAAAGAAGAGATTGATAGAAGAAGATCAATAAAAGCGAAATATGACTACATTGATGAGTGCATTAAACGACACAACTCAGATGATCCCGTAGGTTTTTATGCTTGGCTTCATAAGGGTAATAAACAAATAGAAGAACTCCTCACAGTTGAAAAGGGAACTCGGTTGGATGGTACAGATGAGTTCGGGTATGCACAATACGCTAAAGGAGATGAGTTTAATTTTCTAGGGTCAATGCTAATGTACTTTGTGGTTTATACTTGTGCCTCCGCTCTCGCTGTATTTGCATCAAGTGGAATAGTTGCCAAGTCTTTGTTTGGAGTTATTACTCTTGGATCAGCCAAAGTTATGGGTATCGTGCTTTGTGCTTATCTTGCGTTAAGAGTTTTAGGTTGGGCAACCTCTAAAGTTGCCAACTTTTTCTTTAAGTATCTCTTACCTTCTATCCAGCGAACAGGAGTTAAGATTACAGAACTTAAAGACAAACTTTTAGGAGGATTTAAAAGTATCAGTCGATCTGTTATGGACGCTTTGAACACTGGAGTGAGCAAACTCAAGTCGATGTTTGGGTTTGGACGCAAGTCTGCCCGATATGCTAGAACTCAATACTTACCTCTTTAAACCAATGGTAATAGTTTATTTATAGTTTATTTATAATCTGCTTTAAGTGATCTCTTTAACCTCAAAACAAATGGAGAACCATTATGAGAAAATCAGCGAGTGAAATTATCAGAAACCTTGAACAACGCATTGATCGTCTTGAAGGTCGTACTGCAAGATCAAAAGGTCGTACTGCAAGATCAAACCGAATTTCTGCAACTACTTTTGAGGTCAGAGTACAAGAAGAAGTCAGACCAGGCAAATGGCGTACTGTTAAAAAAGAAAAAATGACTCTTGCAGAAATCAAACGCTTTATGGGTACTGAGGGTGATTTTACTTTCGATCCTATTGTCGGTAAGACCATGCAAATCGTAGACAACTACGAAGAACCAACCCAAAAACTGAATATTGAGTTAGAAGGATTTCTTGGAGGAGTTCTTAAGGGTTAGGGCATTACGCTATTCGCTTGTATAGCCTAGTCGTTAGGCTAGGCATTAAGATACTAGGATGAACCTCATCTTCCATAGGGAGATGGGGTTTTTTCGTATCTAGGGTTTGATAGTTTGTTTATATTCGTTAATAAGTGATCTCTTTAACCTTAAAACAAATGGAGAAATCTTATGAGAAGATCAGCATCAGAAATTATTCGCAACCTAGAGATGAGAATCGCTCGTCTTGAAAGACAAGCAAGGGGAGTGGATCTTAAAGACTCATATTTAATGAGGGTTTTTAAGAATCAAGTGGCGATTTTAACGAACGAAAAAGTAGATACTGATCTTGAACCTTTTGAAATGTCAAGAGGTGGAAAGATCGTCTTAGAAGTACCGTTAAAAGGAAATAAGGCTGTCAAAGTAACTCTTGATTCATGGAGTGATGAAGCAATGGACACTATGACAGCAGGTAAAGTATATAAGAAAAACAGAGATGACTTTGAGATGAGGTAGACGGGGAAGAATATGGGATGGAAATATATTTAGACTGGAATGGACAACTAACAATCCAGTACAGGTAATCTTAATCCTAGCTAACGATTCATTTATACTAGACGAGGGATGAGTTTATTTAATAATCTCTTTAGTGGTCGATACCTTGTTCACATAAAGGACAAGTATCTCCAATCTCGCATTTAATGTCATCAAGTTCGCCTGTGAGCCTTTTAACTTCTTCTTCAGTACGCAAGATCTTACTATATAAATCAAATCGTTCAGAAGCGACTTGGAGGTCTTTTTCGACTTGTGGGTTAACATCAGGCAAATCAATGTGAATACTAGAGATTGACTTGATTGTTTGGTCTAGCTCATTACGCTTATTCAATACACGCTCAAGTGGTGCAAAGTCTTTAACCTCTACATTAGGTAGAGATGGGAATGAGGTTAGCCCAACTCCTACGATGCCTTCCATGATCCTTAGTTTGTTCTTTTCTTTACGAATACGCTCAAGATCTTTGATTCCCATAAAATCATGTGGATTGACTTGTGGAAACTTTACATTTTGCAAGTCTAATATGAATTGTGTTTGAAACATAAGCTTTTCTCTCTTTTCTTTGATTGCCTCTAGCTTTTTAACTCTTTCTTCGAGAGTCTTAATCGAAGTCTCAAGGTCATTTATATGATGGATAGCTTTTTCTGCGTCTGAAAGCTCATTGAACTGTGGCAAACGCTTACGCTCAAGTTCTAAATCTTCATGCTTTATCTTAATGCGTTGGTTAAGGTTCTTAGTTTCTCTCCTAGAGAGACTTGAGGCTTTCTCTAAGGCTTCGATTGTCTTTACATCGGACAAGGCACTAGAGAGGACACTAGGTGGCATATCAAGTAAGAAGATCTGTTCAAATTGCCTAGCGATTTGAGGCCAAACAGTTTTTCCATCTACATCAACTGAGACAATGTTTAGGTCATCAAGCTCATCAGGAGTCTTTGACCCTACTTTATCCAGCTTTTGTCCGTTGATTTCATACTTGTTGACCCCTTTTCCCTTTTCCCAAATGACTGAGTTACCATCATCAAAGTCTATAGATACTTTTGACGACTTCTCACCCTTGCGAACATGAGAATAACCCCTAGCGTTTGAGAAAGCACCTGCAATAGCTCTAGCACAAGCAGACTTGCCTGTGTTATTCGGTCCTGTAATAACAGTTAAACCTTTTACTTCAAACTCGGCGTGTTTGATAGATTGGTAGTTTTCTATTTTAACTTGCATGATGTCTTATCTCCCATTCTCTTTATATGAATGATACCAAGTTTGTGGTTCGTAACCCCTTATCTATAGAGTAATGTAACTACAAAAAAGGAACTCACTATGACGGATCAAAAAGCACAACAACTTCATGAAGCTTATAATAAGTTTGTATCTCACCCAGAAGGTCATTGGAAAGGCATTGCCTTCGCAATCGTTGATCAAGAGCAACGAGTACTCGTTCGTCAAGCTATGGACTTTATGGGTTCAATCGTTGACTTAGAGAAGACTTTGAGTGATGGTAAGGTTGCTCTTTACAGTAAAGGATATTGGGCACATGGATTTTGAATATACGCTAACCGATGGAGAACTAAGAGCTGTTGACTTTTGTAGAGGTCGCTACCTATGGGCTGACATCGTGTATCAAAACCTTGAAGGTAACAAACTTACTCTTGATAGCATGACTCAGCATGAAATGAATGAGGCTATTGAGGTAGAGGGTATTCCTCTCTTAGATGATCAGTGTGATCTGTTTAAGTTCCTTATCTATCTTGAACCTGTTTAACATCATCGGTTCTAAGGGGTTTATCTCCTTAGAATGCACCTATTTTTAATAGTTTGTTTATAATCGTTAATAAGTGATCTCTTTAACCTTAACAAAATGGAGAAAAACCATGAGAAGATCTGCATCTGAAATTATCAGAAACCTTGAATCAAGAATCGCTCGACTTGAAAGAAAAGCAGCACCTACCGCTCGTGTACTTTCTTGCTGGGTTTATTTGGAAAAAGGTATTGGTCAGGCAAATTACATCGCAACTTTAAACGCAGGCATGGAACGACAAAAAATGTCAAGGCATGGTTTGTTTGAGGATAAAAGAAATACTTTCACTGTTGTATCGGAAACTAAAGATAGTAACTATAACTCACATGAAATTACTTATATCGCAATTGATGAAGATTCAAATTGGGATGCTGGTATGGATTACTTGGAGACTTATTTGGTCAAAGTGGATGATCTTGATAATACTTTAGATGCGCGCAAAGCGCGTAATTCTCAAAAGATGGTTGAACACGAGCTTATCACTAAGAACAAAATCTAACTATATAAGACAATAAGTGATCTCTTTCTCCCCTAAGTAATATAATATAAGTGAACTTAGGGAGAGGAGATCAAATGTCCTTAGACACAAAATATAGACCTAGTACTTACAGTGATGTATTAGGTCAAAAGGCTACCATCCAAACGCTCAAAGGCTTTATCAAGTCAGACGCAGGTTGGAGGCAGTCTTACCTGTTTGCTGGACCTTACGGTTCGGGCAAGACCACACTTGGTCGTATCATGGCAAGAGCTTTGTTATGTGAGTCTCCTATTAATGGAGAGCCTTGTGATCAATGTCATTCTTGCAAGGCAATGTTAATGGGTAGCCATGACTCATTCATTGAGGTAGATGCGGCTACTAACAGTGGTAAGGCTGATGTAAAGAAGTTGCTTGAGGAGTTAGGTTATGCTTCCTTTTCAGGTAAGAAAAAGCTCTATCTATTCGATGAGTCTCATCAGTTATCTAAGGACGCACTCGATGCTCTATTGAAACCAATGGAGGAAAATGATCGAGGTAGCTTTGATAAGAAACTCGTCTGTATATTTGCCACGACCGAACCCGAAAAGATGAGACAAACAGTATTGAGTCGATGTGCCCCAGCGTTCATCATTCGTCATGTGGACTCAGAAGAAATCGCAGACCGTCTTCAAAAGGTTTGTGAATGGGAGGGTTTCGAGTACGAGCGAGAAGCATTGGTCTTGATAGCCGACTTTACAGAAGGTCATATCAGAGATGCTTTAAAAGCCATTGAGGGTGTTGCTTCTTCAAATGAGGGTAGAGTAGGTCTACTAGGTGTGAGAGCTTACCTCCATGTTGATCGTAATGATGTAATCTGTCAGCTATTATTGAGTGATAACTCTAAGTCTTTGAGCTTGGTCGATGAGCTATTACAATCTACCCCTGTGGGTATTGCTTATGATAGGTTGCAATCAGCGTGTATGTTTGCGATTTCTCTTGGCATGAAAGCAGGAGTGCCTCCTCCATATTGGAATCGACCTCTTTTACAGGATATCTGGGATAGATATGGTATGCCTTTGTTAAGCCTCGCAGACTGTTTAGCGAGTCGCCCACTTAGACCAACAAGTGGTATGTTCAAATGTGATTTGTTGAAATGGAAAATTGGAGGGGTGGAAACCTTACAAGTGCCACAACCAATTTTTGAAGATAAAAAACCCATTCCAGAACCACAAGTGAACAATCCACCGTTAAAGAAGCAACTTTCGTTATCAGAGTTTAGTAAGATGGTAAAAAGAATGGTATCTATTTAATACCATTCTTTTTTACTGTGAGTTGTATATGAGAGAGACTTCGTGGGTTGTACTTGAGCTTTCAACTAAAGGCGAAGAAGAAGCCCTAAAAGGGACGCTCAAAGATAAAATTATTTCTAAGACTGCTTTTAATTCTGATGACATCTACATACCGTTGATGGTTCAAAGGTATCTTCAACCAATTTGGTTGATGGAGGGCTACATATTCATTAAGAGTGGGTATGGTGCTGTAGAATATTTTAGCTTAAAGCAATGTGGTCTTGTGAGAGACATCATCTCCCAGCTTGACAATCGTACAGGTCTTATGAGTATGGGGGTTATCCCCGACTCAGAACTGAAAAGAATGGTCAAACAAGTTGATAATTTGGGTGGTTCTTTCAAACAAGGAGACTGGGTGAGATTAAAGTCTGGTCCATTTAAGAGCTTTGAGGGTGAGGTCGTGATGACTTGGAGAGATGGTGATGTACGAATGTACGCTATCCACTTATTCTTTAGAAGTGTAGAAATCGTACACACTATAGATTGCTTATCCGTAGAAGGAGTTTAAACAAATGGATCAACAGTTAATGGAACAGATTTTTTCCGATTCACAAGGGCTTCACACCTGTCCGTCTTCAAATTATGTTTCTGAATCTCAAGTGGAAAAGATACATACAATCCTAGAACACATGAGTAAAGTTTCTCCTGTGGAAGCGGATATGGTTGAATTGCACCTACTACATGGACTCAGCCAGGCATATCTAGGAAAAATCTTTGGGTATACTCAGCCAAATGTCCATTATAGGGTTAATAGGGGATTAGATAGATTGAAGGTTTATGCACAGATTACAATCTATGAGGAAGATGATCTTAGAAAGATCTTGTCTGGATTCTTTATCGACAATAAAGACATCGAAGTTCTAGTTCTTTTATACACCTATTCTAGTCAAAGCTATGTGGCTCGTCTTTTAGGAGACACACAAGGAAAGATCAGATATAGATACTTGAAGTGTTTAAAAGCTATGGAACAGTCGCCAAAATTAAATGATGTGTACAAAACCTTTAAAGTGATAAGTGAAAACATCACTCTTCTTAGAGTTCTACCCGAAGAAGTAGAACGAAAAAAGGTGATCTTATGACGGACAAGATTTTGCCTAAAGACATAGTTAAAAAATGGGTTGCTGAGGTTATGACTCAAAAGTATGACATCACGATACATCCTCAAGAGTATCCTTTTGGTGATAAATTTATACGCACTCTCCAAAGAGAGGATTGGGATGTGAGCATCATTGAGGATCATAAAATCGTGATTACTTCCAATGACCCAATCAAACTAGCTCACTTAACGATCAAGCTTAGGAAGCAAGGCTTTATTATAGAGGACTAATATTTATAGTTTCTTTATGATAACGGATTATTGAGGATTTAGACCCAAAGGAGAACAAAAATGGCTATAAGAAAGAATCGTATTGTTAAACCATATAGAGGACAGCTCTACGATATGGTCGTCAAGAACTTTGCTTATGTACCTGTTCTTAATGCAAAAGGACAGCAAGTTGAAGAACTTGATAAAGATGATCAACCCATAAAAGGTAAAATCATTAAAGTTAGACGAAAAGAAGTGACTGACTCATTTGAAATTTACTACAATCTTTGTCTTGTGGATGAATACTTTAAAATGCTTTACGAAAAGTGTCTTAAAGAGAGTATCAAACCAGCCAATGCTGGAGATACCCTTGAAGTTTCAAACCTTCAAAAGAGCTTCGCTGATAGTTGGAGATATTTAGTTCAAAAATACGCATTAAAAGCACCACGAGGTATAAGAGAGGTCGCAACTAAAGTTGAAGCTCGACTAGGAGTGATTGACGAAAACATCAATCAAGCTCTTACTCAAGTTCTTGTGGGTACAGACATCAACATGGTCATGGGGCAGCTCAAAGGAGCTACTGGTTCTTCAGATTTCAAAAGAACAATTGGTTATTATGCGGATTTCATCAAATCTACATTTAAAATGCTTGGGTTTAATGTAATCACAGAAATTAAAAGTAACCCTAAGTTTAACATCCGTTATGTGCAGTTCTCATTAGGGGATGAGATTAGTGAACTAATCGCTAACTCAAGTTCGATGGTCGCAAGTGAGATCGAAAAGGCTTCTAAACTTAAGAAGCTTAGAGATGCGAAACTCAAATCTTCTTTACTAGAAGAAGGGTATCATGTCGAGACACGACCTGTTTATGTTGATGGTGGGGTGGCATATCTAACAGTCGCTTACGACCAGAGAGCAACTAGCATACCTAAACCGAGAACCAAACCCAAAGCACCAAAGTTTTCTTCTAAAGACAAAGAAATCATTGTCGCTTTAGATAGCTTGGTGGCTAATGAGGAAGTCTACAGCCAGAATACTGACCCTAACGCATTTTTCGTAGCACCTAAGTGTTCAATCGAAAAAGATGAGAATGGTAAACCTTCTCTCACTTGGGAGCCTGGTGAAAAAGAGAAGAACGAACTCATTATTCGGCAGATTCAAGATGCTAAAACAAAAGCGATGAAATATGCTACTCCTCGCTTCCAAGAGGGTTTTGGTAAACTCCCTAATGGTGAACCTGAAGCAGGTTACAATAGAGCAGGTAGACCAAAATATAAGTATGTCGTGCCTAAGTCTCGCCTTAAGTTTTACAATCGAGCTGTTAGGTTGTTTGAAAAACTCTTAGAGTTTCGAGCAATCTGCGACAATAAAGCAGCTCATAGTCTTGAAGTTTTTAACTATAGAGAAGCTACGAAGTCTCTTGTAAAAGGTGTCTATAGTAGTGACTTTACAGATGATCTTGGCAACACTTATAAACGCTTTAATAACATGGAATCTCTTGCTAAAAAGGTTGTTGCAAAGCGTAAGAAGGAACAGAGGCAAAGACTAGCAAAGCCTAAAATCACGACTGAGACAATCACGGTCGAAAACTATCCCGATTGGGATGGGAAAAAGGTCGTATATTCTGATCGTAAAGTTAAGATTGCTTGCTTTAAATATCCAGGGTCGGGGAACACTTATAATCCAGTTCACCACAGAGATCTTTTGCAAGAAGCCTTGAATCGCATCAATCTTGGTAGAAACCCAGACCTCGATTCAAGTCTCAAAGATAAAGTATTGACCCCTGAATTTAGAGAGATTAAAGGCTCTGAGGGTGTTAGTAAAACTTTCCAACTTGCTACTTTGAAAGATAGTGAGGGTAAAAAGAGAGAAATCATCGTAGCTGGTCGGTATGCGGGATATGAACTCGATAGTATATTGAATATGGAAGGTCAATTTATCGAGGGTGGCTATGTCAAGGATGAAAATGGTCGCAAGAAAAAAGTCGAAACAGAGCGTATTGCGTTTGATGATAAAGGGAATGTTAGAACAGTAGATAAGGTTAAAAAGGGAGACAAATGGACTTATCAGCAAAGGCTTATTGAGCCTTATGTCTCGATTAACCCAAAGACTGGTGTTCTTACTCTTGGTATTCCAGGAGAAAACGAGAGTAAAGCAGATAGAAATATTATGAAAGCCTTAGCGGAGAAAGTGGCTAGTATATCTATCGTTAAAGACCCTAGACTTCCTGCAGGCTATATTAATAGAAACCCATTCTTTACATTCTCCCCTGAAGATTTAGATAGTATTCGTGAGTCTCTAGGTTCAATAGCTTTAAGTACTTCTGCTTCTAAGTTCATGGATGAGTATTATGCCAAACTTAGAGCTAAAGAAAACGCAACTACTGTTGAGAATACAGGGCGTTTCACACCAGAAGCTCTTGGTGGGTTTGTTGCAAAGACAGCTCGTGGTGAGTTTAAGTTCAACAACAAACAAAAAGAAGCAGCGGCTTGGCTTGAAGCATCTGGTATGCAGGGTGTTGTTGCCCTTGATACAGGTGTCGGTAAGACCCTTACATCTCTTGTTGCGATTAAAAAAGCAATCAATGAGGAGATGGAGCAAGGAGCAGAGGAACGCAGATTCCTTTATGTTTCACCTAAGAGCCTTGTTGGAAACTTGAAGAAAGAGGTTCTTGACTTCATGGTTGAAGGTGGTGATGACTTTGTTCGAGCTGACGGAAAAACCGAAAAGACTCCTAATTGGCAAAAAATTGTTCTCGATCGTATTGATGAAATTTCTTATGAGGAATTTGTTGCTGACTTTAGAGCCACTGAGGGCATTGATGAGATCATTTCAAAGATGGATGAAGGAACGAATATCGTTGAAGATGTAAGTCGCCTTGCTCGTGAGAATAAACATCATGGTAAAGAAGCGACTATCACTTACGAGGTGAAGTATAAAAATGGACGAGAGGTTTCGAGAAAGGAGGTCGATTTCCAAATCGGCAACTTGATTGACCCAACCATCGTTCGTACAGCCGCGGCTAGAAGCGAGACAAGGATGATCCAAGAACTCGTTACTTATCCTGTTCTTTCGCCATCTGAAAAAGATAAAAAGAAAAAAGAGCTTGCTAAGTCTCGTAGGAAGTACAAAAAACTCAAGAAGGAAGCTAAGATCAAATCCTCTCCTGCTTTGAATAAGAAGTACCAAGACAGATACTATGTTTGCTTCTTTGACGAGATCAATGAGATCTTCCAAAAAGGCAAAGAGGGTAAAGATAAGAACTACGCGGTCTCCTCTCTTGGACATCCTCGTAAAGTATTCCTTACTGCTTCAGCACTGGATCGTGACCCTGTAGATCTTTACAGACTAGCTACTCTTGCTAAAGGTAAAGTACCCTCTGCAAAGAATGAAAAAGCCTTTGCTAACAAATACGGTGTTGTTCTCGCAGGTCGTATGGTCGCTCTTAACCCTGATCCAGGGCTTAAAGAGCAGTTCTATAACTGGGTTAAAGAGAACGCTTACTTTGCACCTAAGATGGACATCTCGGTAGACGCTATGGGTGTTAACTACCAAGATGTTAACTTACCTCAACTTAAGAAGCTTAAGTCGAGTACTATCACTACTCGTATGCCTCGTAATGTACAGGAAAAGTACAAGAAAGCGGCTAAGTCCATTTCAGGTGAACTTAAAGCAATGGTGGTTAAGTATCGTGATCTTAGACATAAGATGGATAAGTTAAATGAAGGAAGTGGAGCTTTATATGATAGAACAAAGGCTAAAGCATACCAAGACCTTACTAGAGCTACTTCTAAAGTAAAAACTGCTCTAAACAAACTCATCAAGATTTCCTCTGAGGGTATGTTTAAAGCAGATGTTGGATCTAAAGTCTTTGAAGATAACAAAACTGAAAAGTGCCTATATTTCAGCTCGAACTTTAAGCTCGCTGAGTCTTTGATTAAGAAGAACAGTAAGGTCCGTAGAGACAAAGTTCACGCAGTACTTTGGGCAAAAGAGATCCTCTTTTACAAAAACGGTAATATTGTTGCTAAGGTAAATGAAGAAGACAACATGAGCTTTGACGCTTTCGATGCGAAGTATATCGACACAGGTATCTATACCAAGGCAGCATCTGAAGAAGAAGAAGATACTGAAACAGAGTCTACATGGGCTATGGACATCTCAAAGAAGTATGTTAGAGATAATGACAGTCTAGCAACTGCAGTTTGTTCAGATAATTATGCTCGTGGTTTCAACTTCCAAACCTTTACTAAAGTAATCCACCTTGATCGTGGGGCTGGGTTCGATTCTGAACTCTTGAAACAAAGAACAGCTCGTGCCTATCGTGGGGGTCAAGCTGAACAAGTAGAAGAAATCTACATTGATGCTACCTTCGCTCCTGATTCTGAATCTGAGGGTAATGTAAGTAATAACGCTCGTGGTCTTAAAGTAGATCTTAAAAATGCTCTATCCCTTCAAAGGAATGAACTTGAAGAGGGTAAAGTGTATCAATCGTATACTTGGGACGAAGATAAATGGTTAGAGCAAGGATCTGCTTGGACTTTCACAACAGAAGAGGGTTCTGACGCTCTCCAAGCCAAACTCAATCAAATGTTCAACAGTATGGGTTATGTGACCCCTGTAAACCTTCCTAATGTTGAAGAACCAGTTAAGAGGATCGTTCTCCTTAAAAGTATGGATATTAAAGAGAGAGCAACTGTTAAAGATGACTTTGATATGCTCTCCATTGATCAGATTAAATCTTTGGTTAATGAGGCAGATCAAGATTTCTTCCAAGACATCATCGTTAAGGGATTAAAATCAGATCTTACTAAGCGACTTGATGCTCGTGTTTCTGACACAGGTATTGCTATTAAGACCCCTGCTATGCTTCGATCTGTTCTTGACCCTACAGAGGAAAACTTATCTCGATCTAAAAAAGAACTTGAAGATTATGATGCAAACCCACTAAGCCACATGACTTTCGATCCAGGTCGTTATGATGATTCTGATATATGGTTGGCAGGCAGGTTCAATTCAGATGGATCTAGTCTTAGTAAGGGTCAAAAACAAATCCTTGACATGATGGGTGGACCTGCTGTTGCAGACTATGTTATGGGAGGTACTACAGGAACTGTGACATCTGGCTATTTATATATTAGTCGAGGCAGGTACATTGCCAATGGTAAAATTTATATACATAGAGACCATATTGATAATGACTATGTATTAGTTACCCCCTGTGCACCGAGAGGTTTCTCCCCAAGATTTTTATTTGCGGAAATCGTTACTGCAAAACGCATGGGACTTAAATATATAAAGACGGAGGCTGCAGGTAGTCCTGGAGGTAGTTCATATTCGGGTTATGCGGTATGGCCTAAGTTTGGTTTTACTAGAGATATTAGTTTAGGCCAGCTATTAAGCAATATACCTAGTGACTCGCCTAACCAAGTTTATGCACAAGCTGTAAAACAGATCTTTGGTTCAAATCCAGGAATGATAGATCTTCAAAAGCTATTGGTGATCTCTGCGGATATCGTGATTGAGAAAGTCAGAGCAAGTGATAATGCTAATTATCTTCGCTTGATGTCCGAATGGAAGGAAGCTAAGGCAAATGCTCTAGGTAATCGACCTGTACTTCCAAATGTGAGTTCAACCGCATGGGAGGTAGGTGATCGTATCGTGGCAGATGGTGAAGATGTTAGACATTATCCAATGCTTTTTGGACTTGAGGGAACTGTTATTGATGTTTCAGCAGGTCTAGACACTATTAAAATTAAACTTGATAATGGGTTTCAAAGAGAGATTGGATACAACAACCAAATGGTTAGCCTTGCTACTCCTCGTCCTGCTGTTGATGTAGAAGTTTCACAAGATGAAATTGACGATTGGGATAGAAGATCTGCTGAGTATGATGCAGCCACACCTAAACCAGCTAAACCTACTCCGAAACGAAGCATAGAAAAAGCGGTACCTGTAGGTGAAAAGCTATGGGGCTTGTATGGCTACTGGTCAAATCAGAAATTATACCTCAATGATGATTCTACTTCCATGAGGATTGCTAATGCCTATCTTAGGAAAAAGGCTCTTGAGGCGAATCTCGATGTAAACGATTTCCTTAACTCTCCATTGGATCTCTTTAATACAGAAGACCCATGGTGTTGGGAACAAGAAATCGACAAGGTTACTGTTAAGGGTCAGCCAGTTTCTTGGGAAAAGGTTGTCAGCCAGTATCCTGAAGCGTTTAGGACTGCATGGTATGCACATAAGCGTCTTCGTGTTAAGGTTGCGGCTCTTGCAGGTTCTGACAATGCTATGTCTTCTTTTATGAAAAAATATGGCTTGATTGATCCTCAAACTGACCATAACACTCCCGAACCAGATGCAAGAGCATTACAAAGTAGGACTCGTAATCAAGAGCCTTCTGCTACAGGTCAGTATGATGTAGAGAATGTAACTCAAAGAGTTAAACTAGGTTCTGAGGTGAGTTCTGATGAACTTAGTGCTCAGAGGCTTTGGGAAGATTCTCAAGATCCTTGTTTACAAGCTGTTTGGGAACAACTAAGACTCGAAAATTACGCAGGGCAAATTGTTGCTGAGTTGATCGAAGGTGAAGAAGATCCCGATCTAATTGAAGCTCAAAGAGCAAGAAAGGATAAATAAAATGGAAGATCTAGCTACAATCGAAGAATGGTTTGATTACATCAACCAAATCCCCATGATGGAAATGATTAGCCATGCTAAGGTCATCGGATCTGTCTCTTTTGAGGAAGAGAGAGGAGATGAAGGGTATGACGATGATGATATTATGGCCATCTATCAAGCACTTGCTCTGAGGTTCTTAGAACTCGAAATGCGTGTTCCCGATATGATGGATAATGCGTGTGTTAGCTTTAGAGAAATCGCCGCAGGTACATTCACTCCATAATGATTGATTATCTCCTTAAAGTGGTATAAGTAAAACTACTCATCGCTTTAAGGAGATAAACAATGAATGAGTCCATATATCAAGCTCTAAAGATGGCTGAAGAATATCATTCTCGCAAATACGCCTCAAATACTGAACAACCTTACCCCACGATTACAGAAATCTTGGCAACGGCAAGAGATATCTTTGAGTTCATCACTACTCTAAGTGATGATGAACTCGATGAAGAGTTCCCATTAAATGCCAATGATATAGTGTAGTCTTTTTATTGTCTATGCCCTATTTATTAGAGGGTATAGACAATGAACAACCCATACACACAAAAGCAAGATAATATTAGGGTCTGCATAAAAGCTAACTTCAAAGGTATTCCCTACCCTAAATACATCTTCACAGTCTTATCAGAGTGTGGATTCTGCTATGACAGAAATCATGACGGGATTGTATTCATACATAATCAAGACACAAGGTTGACTGTCTTGATTACTTTAGACAGTAGACAAAAATGGCATCACCTCATAGCGTATAGACACTCTAAATGGACGCTAACCTATGAGGGTGATGTCGAGTACCATATCTTTGGGAATGATGTATTAAAGACTATACGCAGAGCGTATGAACACTGGCATGGTCTTTAGTAGTCAGACCTACGATTTGCAAGGCGATACTTTTCTTTACGCATACGCTTACGCTCGGATCGGTCTGAAACAGCTTTGTCGCTGTGTGCAATGCCCATTGCTTTCTTAAGACCTTTAAAGAGGTCGTGGGCGACTCCCTCAGCATCGTGAGAAAACACTACTTCATCATCAAATTTTGATCTTAGACCATAAACAACTGGGCGAGATGATAGGTTGTCTCTCCTAATCCCTGGTCCGATAACGGTGATAGTTGCCCTCACATCCATACCCAACACTGGTTCTGCAAGCTCACTGATGATCTTATATTCAAACTGACCCATAGTGATGACACCACTGATGTTGCCACGCTTCATCTCTAAATCAATGTCATCCACCTTTTTAAAGAGTTCATACTGCAACTTATCCATGAACTTTTCGTAGTGCCTTTGAGCCTCTTTGCTCATTTTATTGAGCCTCTTTTGTCTCTTTCTGTCTTCGCTCTTCTGACGCTCACGAGAGTCATCTTCTTCTCTTTGCCTTCTTCTGATGTTTCTCTCTTTCAAAGACAAACCTTCGGCCTCTTGGTCTTTGTTTCTAAAGAGTCCAAAGATAGCAGATTTCTCAAGTCTAGCGATCCTAGACTCAAGTTCATTGACGACTTCACTTGCTGTTCTTCTCATAAGAGATCTCTCCTTTAAATGAGATTGTTGGATGGATGACATTATTAGAGGGGTATAAATAAACTATCAAAAGGAGGTTCGTTTATGAGAATCATAGTAGAGGGTCTTATCGGTGTCGGTAAGTCCACATTCACAGAAGAAGCAAGCAAGTATTTCAACCTTACTCCCATGTATGAGTCGGTTGATGATAACCCATTCCTTGAAAAGTTTTATTCTGACGACCCTAGTAGGTGGGCATATACCTTACAAATGCACTTCCTTTACGACAGGTTCTCAAAACATCTTCCAGAAAACACCTTGCTTGATCGTTCCATCTTCGGAGATACTTGCTTTGCTAACATCTTAAGAGATGATGGAGTCCTTACCGAAGATGAACACAGTTCGTACATGAAACACTTTAATATGCTTAAACCTTATATCCCTCATGTTGATGTGTGTATACACCTCCATGTCAGCGTAGAGCAAGCGATGGAGAGGATTTCTAAGCGTGGTCGAGGTTTTGAGTCGGGTATCGAGGAGTCTTACCTGCACAAGCTACAGGCTCAAGTCATGCAGATACCAGATAGACTTCCTAAAGACACTAAATACATCAAGCTCGATTGGTATGACATGGATGAAGCACAGAGGTTAGATGTTATACGAGGATTGCTGTAGCTACACAATCCACAAAGACTTTCTCTTGTTCTGCGTACATTTTTTATTCACACGAAGAACTTTAAGTTGATCAAAGTCATAGTTGGTGTTGGCTACCTCATCTTTGATCTTCTTCAATTTTTATTTACTAGCAATGATTTTTTTAAGGCTCTCTACTAATAAATTATATTTATCTTGAAATTCACCTAAGCCATTCATTGCGTCAATATAAGAAGAGTATTCTTTGCCATGACTAAACATACCTTTAAATTCTTCATGTATACCAATATTATTGGTGTACGCATCAAGCGTGTCTATTTCATCTTCAATTTTAACTAATTGTCTTAAGACTTTTTCAAGTTCTTGCTTAGATCCTGCTGATCTGTTTTCAAGTCGTGCAATACGATTCTCAAGATTTCTGACGATTTCTGATGCTGTTCTTCTCATAATCATTTCCTTTCATGAAAATATTTTTTAGAACACTAAAATAAGAATATAAATAAACTATTAATTTTTTCTCTATCACCTCTTTTGATCCTGCTTTATGGTGTAAGCGATCTACATTTTGCGTGATAATCCCAAAGTTTTTATCATTCTGTTCACACCATGCTTCTAAACCTACTAAAGCTTTATGAGCGTCATTAGGCTCAAGTCATGCAGATACCAGATAGACTCCCTAAAGACACTAAATACATTAAGCTCGACTGGTATGACATGGATGAGAGTCAGAGGCTAGAGGTCATACGAGGATTGCTTTAATCCTCATTCAGTTGTTGCACTAAGTTAGGTAGATAGTCCTCTGCCTTCTCAGTGATGTATTTGAAGCTCTTGGACTCTTGGG
>ERZ802830.2496-NODE-2496-length-16573-cov-6.65831_pt1 | contig 16573 bp, 13 predicted proteins | sample MGYA00345654_ERZ802830 | MGnify/ENA primary metagenome ERZ802830 (study PRJEB30503, sample SAMEA104212375) | marine metagenome | biome: Westerlies Biome; feature: [SRF] surface water layer (ENVO:00010504) within the epipelagic zone...; material: water...
GGGAGCGTCGGAGGTGGATTGGTCGGAGGTGGAGGTATTGGTTGAGTCGGGTACTTTTTTGCATGCTTCGTTTGGTTTGCACCCTTGGTTTTTGAAGCAGCGTACGTCGGAGTGGGCGGTGCGGTTGAATGCGTTACTTGAAAAATATCCGCAGGCGGGGGTGGGTGAAATTGGAATCGATCCAGATCCGAAGGGGAATCAAGCAGAGTCAATAGAGGTGCAGGAAGAGATTTTTCTTGTGCAGTTAGAGATGGCTCAACGGTGGAAACGACCGGTGTCGATTCATTGTCGAGGTGCGTGGGGGCGCTTGTTGGATTTACTCGATAGGGCGGGTACGCTGCCGGGCGGATGGATGATTCATTGTTTTGGGGGTTCGGTGGAAGTGGCGCAAGAGTTATTGCGTAGAGGGGCGTATCTCTCTTTTTCTGGAACGATTACACGCCCGAATAATCGAAGGGCAGCGGAGGTCTTGCCGTGCGTCCCGGCGGAGCGGTTGTTGCTTGAAACGGATGCGCCGGACCTTTTGCCGATCGGGGCGGTGGGCCCACTTAACGCACCTGAAAATTTACCCAGAATATTGGCTTGTGTCGCCTTCTTGCGTGGCGAATCAGAAGCTGAAGTGGCTTCTATGACGTATCAAAATACGTGCCGACTTTTTGCTCCAACGTTGGAGCTATAAAAGATAGGGCTTGTGCTTTCTTTATAAATAGTTAATTATATTAATTATTATACAAAGGAGCGTTTTATGAAAATATGTATCTGTCGAATGGGGGTCGTTTTATGCCTGTTGTTGCCTCTTTTTTTTACAGAAGCTTCGCGACCGTCACCGCCGAGTGATCCTGATTTATTGCCTACGGTAAGGGGACTCTCTGGTATTCGGTTTTGGGGAGACCTGCCGATCCCCAAGAATGTGGAACCGATTGATGAACTTGCGAAACAGATTTTATCGGATACGACCTATGACCCGGTGTGTGATATGTCATTTCTTGTTATTTCTGGCGGTGGTTCCAGAGGGGCTTTTGGGGCGGGCTGGCTCTCGGGCTGGAGTGATTCTGGGACCCGTCCAACTTTCAGGCTCGTGACTGGGATTAGCACGGGGGCGCTTACCGCGCCGTTTGCTTTTTTGGGTGAAGCTTATGACGATGTGTTAGAAGAGCTTTATACTCTTTACTCAACCACGAATATTTTGGATCCGAGTCATCCCAATGATAACAGTCGATTGCGATCGATCTTAAAGAAATATATCGGCCAAGCTGAGATTCAAAAAATAGCGGATGAATATCGAAAGGGCAGACGCTTGGTGGTGGGTACCACTTGGTTGGATGTGCTTCGTCCGGTGGCTTGGGATTTGAGTGCGATTGCCGCATCGGGGTCGAGTGAGTCGTTGGATACCATGTTGGATGTGATGCTGGCTTCGGCGGGGGTTCCTGGATTGTTGCCTCCGGTTTTATTTGAATCGACGATGAGGGGTTCCACGTATGGAGAGCTTCATGCGGATGGAGGTCTAGCTAAGCTTGAATTTTTGGAACCGATTGCAGCTCGAATAGGGGCGGCTTTGAGCAAAGTGGGTCACACTGGTCCCACGATGGTTTATATTTTACATAACGATCGCGTGGCTCCGGCTGTTGCAGAAGTGAAGATAGATCCGAATGCGATTATCTCTTCGGCTTTATTGAGTCTGTTTCGATCGAATGGATTTTATGCACTCAATAATAAATTTAATGAGAGTCGAATCGATGGTGAGATATATCAGCTGACGTATATTCCGGCCTCATTTACACAGCGCCCGCGCGAGGTTTTTGATATCCACTATATGAGGGCACTGTTTACATAGCGCATGATACGGCGAAAGAAGGACCTGATTGGCAGTCCCAACCTCCGCCATACCCTGCTTTGAGCGGATTGCAACAAAGGCTTATGCGTTTGAATATGTAAGATTGATAAATTGGCGTTGTCAACAGGGTTGATGACAGGATAACTTAGAGGTTATGAAAGTACAAAACCGCTCTAGTTATCATCGTGTTACTTTCCGACTTCTTTTGGGTCTGTTGAGCATTTGGTTTATTATTAGTTTTGGGTGCGCCATTCTTTGGCGTGACTGGCTGGATGTGCATGTGCCGCCGATCGGGCATGCTCCGTTTGGATTTTGGATGGCGCAGCAGGGTGCTATTCTGGGGTTTGTAGGGTTGCTCATTATCTATGCCATTGCAATGAACCGACTGGATCGCCGTTATCGTGAGATGAAAGATAGGGAGGATGCGGTATGAGTCAGGAGGTGTTAAATTATCTCTTTATTGGGCTCAGTTTTGCGCTTTATCTCTTTATCGCTTTTCGTTCTCGTGCGGGCTCAACTAAGGAGTTCTATGTGGCGGGTGGCGGGGTTTCGCCTGTAGCAAATGGTATGGCGACTGCGGCGGATTGGATGAGTGCTGCCACCTTTATTTCTATGGCGGGTACGGTGGCGATTAGTGGGTATGATGGATCGCGTTTTTTGATGGGTTGGACGGGCGGATTTGTGCTCTTAACCATGTTGATGGTTCCGTATTTGCGGAAATTTGGGAAAGCGACGGTACCAGATTTTATTGGCGATCGTTATTATAGCCGCGGAGCTCGTGCGATTGCGGTGGTGTGTGCCCTCTTTATTTGTATGACGTATATCATGGGACAGATGCGGGGTGTGGGGGTGGTCTTCTCTCAGCTCTTTGGCATTTCTATACCAGCAGGGGTCTTGATTGGAGCGACGATCGTCTTTTTCTATGCGGGCATGGGTGGCATGAAGGGCATCACGTACACGCAGGTGGCACAGTATATGGTGATGGCATTTGCGTATACTCTTCCGGCGCTATTTATCTCGTTTGCCCTGACGGGGGATGTGTTGCCTCAAGTGGGCTTGGTGAGTGAAACGGTGGCAGGGGTTCCTTTTTTAGAAAAACTAGATGCGATCAATCGTGAGCTTGGCTTTGCGGCTTATACATCGGGTACGCTATCGAAATTGAATATGTTTTGTATTACCGCGGCGTTGATGTGCGGAACCGCTGGGTTGCCGCATGTGATCGTGCGCTATTTTACGGTCAAAAATGTACGCGCGGTTCGGGTCTCGGCTGCATGGACGCTTGTGTTTATTGCGGTGATCTATTTAACGGCGCCAGCGATTGGTGCGTTTGCTCGGGTGAATTTGATTGAGGCGGTCAATGAGGTGCCTCACGTGGAGTTACCCGGTTGGTTTGAGGCGTTCGAGAAGACGGGTCAAATCACATGGACCGATGTGAATGGAGATGGATGCGTACAGTATCGAGGGCCGGAGCAGGCGGAGGCGAATGAACTTATTTTTGGAACCGATATGATGGTGATGGCCAATCCAACTATTGCAGAGCTACCCATGTGGGTGGTGGCGTTGTTGATGGCGGGATGCATTGCGGCGGCGCTTTCAACGGCAGCGGGGCTTTTGTTGGTTTTATCGACTTCGATTGCCCATGATCTAATGAAAAAGATTATCAAACCCGATTTGAGCGATCGGGAGGAGGTGCGCTGGGCGCGCCTGGCCTCGTTTGGTGCGCTGGTTGTTGCGACCTATTTTGGGATTAATCCGCCGGCGGCTTTTATTGCGAAAACAGTGGCGTTTGCGTTTGGGTTAGCGGCGAGTTCATTCTTTCCAACACTTCTGATGGGCATTTTTTCAAAAAAGATGAATAAAGTAGGCGGCATGGCTGGGATGAGCATCGGGCTTTTGTTTACGTTTTCCTATATTGTCTATTTCCAATTCTTGGGGGGAACGGAGGATCAATATCTATGGGGCATCACGCCGGAGGGCATCGGATTTGTGGGCATGTTGATTAATTTTTCTGTCTCGTTCGTGGTGTGTTCGGTTACGCCTCCCCCTCCTCAAAAGGTGGTTGAGATGGTTGAGCAAATTCGACTTCCAGAAGGGTAGGTAATTCGTTTAAATTAAAGGGATATATTCTTTGCCGTTTAGATAACCCCTTCGCTATCGCTATTATAATCGGAAGATTAGGGATAAGCTTTTATTAGTTTTGTATCGATGAAAAAAAGAAATTACAGAGGCATGCATGGCTTGTTGATCCTGTTGACGATATTGATCGCGTTGGCATGTAAAGGGTATGCGGAGCGACAAACACCTGCTGAGCTTTTGAAGGATGCCACGCTAGCGATGCAGGAAGCTCGGTTGGATGAAGCCTCGGCGTTGATGTATCTCTATCTGGGTCAGGTTGAATCGTCTAAAGCGGAGCGGGTGGTACAGATTGCGCAGGATATGCGCTTCAAGCTTGCAACGGTTTTGATTCAAATGAAGCGCTTAGACGAGGCGGCTTTTTTATTGGAATCATATACTTCGTTACCGTTTGCAACTCAGCCTCGGCAGGCGTTGAAAATGATGGCGACTTGTTTTTATGAAATCAGCGATTATGCGTCGACGGTCAATGCGGTGAGCAATGCGTTGGCCTACACGTCGACTCAGGCGGTGGATGCGCTGGAGTCTGAGGAGATGAGCGGGGGAGATGAGGAGGCGCCTTTTACGATGGAGGAAAAGGGGGCGCTCTATTTAATGCAGGCTGAGGCGTGCATGGAGTTACAGCGGTGGGATGGCGCAGTGGAGGCTTTTGAGTTTGTGGTGGAACATGCGGTGGATGATCAGCGCAAGGGATATGCCACGATGCAGTTGGTGAATGCGTTGATTGAGTTGCATGATTTTGAGCGAATTACGGCGTGGATTCCGCAGTTGTATCGGACCGATGCTCGCTATGATATTCGGGTGAATCTGGCTTTATTGAATGCGGCAGCGGCACTGTATCAAGCGGAGGAGTATGCGAGTGCTTTGCCGCTCTATCGGATGATTATTCCCAAGGATGAATTATTGGTTTTTCAGGAAGAGAAATTGAAGGCGTTGCGGATAGAAGCTGGGTTGCCACCGGAGTTGGGTGCAACGATGACGGCGGATGAAATGGTGCTCTTTGGGGTATCGAATGAGAGCGATGTTGAGGCACAGGTGAAGGATGCTTCGAGTGGGTTGTTGGTTGAAAAGCCGAAGGCACTGGTGGAGCATGAGGAGCTTTTGAATGCACTGCGAGAGATCCCGCCTTATGAGATCGATGTGGATTATCGGATGGCGGATTTATACCGCACGGTGGAGCGCTATTGGGAGAGTGTGGCTTTTTTTGAGCGGGTGTTTGAGGCGGTTCCTGAGAGCGAAATTGGCGAGCGGTCTGCGTATGAGATGGTGGACGTATTGTTGAATGAATTGAATGAGACGGATGAGGCCGAGGTGCGAGCACTGGCATATATGCAATCGTATCCTCAGGGCATTACTCCGCGGCAGTTGGCATATATGCTCAATGGCTATTATCAGGCGCAGGCGGATATGGCATCGGTCAAGGAGCTCAAACCGTATTTGGATGACTTGAAGCGGACGAATAGTTCGATCATTATTCAGTATGATGCGGAGCTCTATTTTATGCAGGCGGTGGCGGATTTGGTCTTGTTAAATTATGATGAAGCAGAAGCGGGCTTTAAGTTTGTTTTAGAGACTTTTCCTGAATCTCATCAGACGGCAAACAGTTTATATTGGTATGCGATGGCGCGCTTGTTTTTACAAAACTATGCGGATGCATGGGTCGATTTTACCACCTATTTGGAGCGCTATCCGACAGAGGCTTATGCCGATGAGTGTGAATTTCAGGTGGGGGTTTGTCTATTTGGTTTGGAGCGGTATGATGAGGCGGTCGAGCGGTTTAGTCGGGTGATTTCGGTATATCGTGATTCGTCGGTCTATCCTGAAGCGTGCAGTATGCGGGGCGATATTTATGGATCGCGCGGGTGGCTCGATGAAGCCATTGCGGATTATGAGCGGGCGATTGACGCGGCGAAGAGTGTGGGGCAGGCGACGTATCCGACGTTCCAGATGGCGGAGGTGTTTGAGGCGGAGGATCGATACGATCGAATTGTCAGTTGTGTGGAGCTCTATTTAGATCGATGGGGAGCGGATGCTGATATTGCGAAGGCGTTGTTCTGGATTGGGAAGACAAAGATTCAGCAAAAGCAGATGGAGGAAGCGATCGAGACCTATGTGGATGCGATTGTGACCTATGGAAATGATGTGCAGCAGGAGGGCGTCGACCTGATGGTTGCGGAGTTGATTAAAATCTCAAGATTGTATCTGGATGTGGAGCAGCAGGCGGGCTTGAAGGGGCTTTTGCGTGAGGCGATTTCAGTTGCGGAGGGAGAGGCTTTGTCGCTTCGTTTGCGCGTGGCTTTAGCGAATTTGGAGGGCGAGGCGATTGCATTAGGTGCTCAGTTCATTCGTGAGCTTGCGTCGTTCGAGAATGCCTCGCCGCCCGTGCTGGCTTGTATTTGTGATGCCTCGTTTGATCGAAATGATTTTTCGCGAGCGGAGGAGTTGCTCGATCTATTTGTGCGGCAGTTTAGTGAATCGGATTTTATGCGGGCGGCGTTTAAGTTGCGGACGTTTGGGCAAATGTCGGTGGCTGATTATGAGGGGGCATTGGAGACCCTAGAAGAGGCACAGGAGAATTATGGTGTCGAATATGATATGGCGTGGACGCAGTTGGCGAAGGCGGAGGCGCTTTTGGAGTTAGATCGATTTGACGAGGCGTATGAGGCTAATTTAGGCGTGTTGAATGTGCGTGCGTGGCGGGGGGCAGCGGTGGCGCAGGCGACGTATCAGTTGGGGTTGGTTGAGGAGACGCGAGGAGAAGCGTTGAAGGCTTTTGGTTTTTATCAGCGGACGTATTTTCAATACAAAGGCCATGCGGGGGGGCATTGGGCGGCGGAGGCTTATATGGCGAGTGCGCGTTGTTTGGCGGCCCTGGGGCTTGAGAATGATCGCCGCAATACCTTTCGAGCTATGTTGTTCGATCCGTTTGTGAATCAGTTAGCGCAGGCGGATGTGGCGCGTGAAATTTTGGGTGCGGCTGAAGTGGCTGAGATTGAGGCATATATTGAAACGGGTGGGGTAACGAATATTGCGGTGGAAGTGGATGCCGCGCGGTTGAGAGGTGCCTTATGATTCGTGGATGGCTGATTGGAATCGTGGCGTTGGGGATCTCTGCTCAAGCGGAGGTGCCCAAGGGGGTACCGGCTTTGTTGGAGGCGATTAATGGAAAACAGGCGCGGGTCTTTTTGCAAGGTGCAACTCCAACAACGCTTTCGTTTACGGGGGTCTCTTCCACGATGGTGAATGCGATTCCGGTGGATCGTGTGGCTCGGTTGGTTTTTTTCCCGGAGCAGGATGTGGAACAGCTTGAGCAGGAGGTTGTGCAGCAAACAAGACGAGCCCATACGTTGCTGGAGGTGCTGGCTCCGTATGAGCCGTATATGGCGATTCCGAATACTATGCAGCGACTCTTTTTGTTGCAGGTGAACGATTGGTTTGTGGCGGGGCAGGATGCACGGGCAGAAGCGGGTGCGGCTCAACTTTTAGCGTGTACTAAGGAGGAGCGTATGCGGGAACACGGCCTTCGATATACCTTGCTCTTGGCATTGCGCTCCGGTGATCTTGCAGAGGCGAAGGCGTTGATCGATGGGATGTCAGAGGGTGCCATGCGGCAGTATTTTGAAGCGGAAATTACAGCGGTCGAGGCGGGTGCTAAGGCGGCGATGATGCAGGTGACGCAGTTGATTGCGGTGCATGCAAATGAGGTGGATTGGTTGGCGCCGACGGAGTTATTGGCGGCCCAGTTGTATCTGGAAATGGGGATGACAAATTCGGCGGTTCAGACGGCTCATCAGGTGGCTTCTATCTATCAAGGAAGTGTGATGGCGATGGAAGCGCAGTCGATGATGAAGCAATTGGATGTAGACGAGTAGGAAGAGAGGAGATTGGATATGAAGAGATGGATGATAGTGGGCGTTTGGAGTGCGCTGGTGAGTGTTGGTTTTGCACAGGGGAGTGAGCCAGCTTCCCAGGTGAGTTTATTACAGCTGATTAAAACCGGTGGTTGGGCGATGTGGCCGTTGGGTGGGTTTTCGATTTTTATGGTTACCTTAATTATACAAAACTTTATGAATCTGCGTCCGAAGGTGTTGTTACATCATGAGCAGATGCCTGCTTTGTTGGAGATGATGATGGGACGGAAGGTGAAGAGTGCGTTGATTTATTGCCGCAAAAATCCGTCGTTATTTGCCAATACGCTTGGCGCGGGTTTAGAGCGGTGCTTGGATGATGAGGTCATCGATTTTATGAACGTGAAAGAGTCGGTTGAGGAGGCGTCGATTGAGCAGACATCGAAGTTGATGAAGCCGATTGATTATCTTTCGATTATTGGTGCGAGTGCGCCGATGTTGGGTCTACTTGGAACGGTTTCGGGGATGATTAAGGCCTTTAATACAATGGGTACTACGGGCATGGGCAAACCCGAGCTTTTGGCGGCGAATATTGGGGAGGCGTTGATTACGACGGCGACGGGGTTGGTGATTGCGATTCCGGCGATGTTCTTCTTTTTCTTCTTTAAGAAGGGATTCCAGAAAACGTTAGCGACATTGGGTCGAAATGTGGGGTTTTTATTCGATGCGTTGCAGTCAGGTAAACGGCCGGTGAGTTTTATTGATCTGGATACCTTGGAGAAGATGGAAGGCGAATAAGATGCGGCTGGCACCTAAACAGAACGATGATGACCTCGAGTTGGATATGTCTCCGATGATCGATATGGTTTTCTTGTTGTTGATTTTTTTTATTGTGGCATCGCAAATAATTGATGAGAAGCCGCAGGTGGAGATTCCGGCGGCGGTCTATGCCAAGGTGCCGGAAGATACGACGGGGCGGGTGATGATCACGGTGCGTGAGGATGAGCGTTTTTTTATGGGGCAGGTGGAGGTGTCGTTTGAGGAGCTCAAAGAGCGGTTGGCTTTGGAGATAGAGGCGGATCCTGCTTTGCGTGTTTTCATTCGGAGTGATGCCCAGACGAAATATAAGGTGAATGAGAAAGTGATGACAGCGTGTGCAGAGGTGGGTGCGAACGACCTGATTTATGCTGCGTTCGAGGAGTGAGATGAATCTGACAAGAAATCAAGAAGAGGTGAAGTTGGAGTTGCAAATCGCGCCGTTGATTGATGTGGTTTTTCTGTTGCTGATCTATTTTATGGTGACCGCTTCGCTGATCAAGAAAGAGGGAGATATCTCTTTTGTGTTGCCTGCAAATGTGGCGCAGGAGGAGATGGTGGTGGTGCCGGTTGAGGTGCTCATTGAGGTTATGTCCGATGGGGTTGTGGAACTGGAGGGATTGCGTTTCCAGCAGGCGGATCGTGATTTAAAAAATTTGGTGGTACAGGTGATGGGGTTGCGTCAGATTGCGCGATCTCAGCAGAGTCCGTTCTTTGTCAATATTGTGCCGCATCAGGATGCACGCCATTGGCGGATTATTGATGTGATGGATGCGTGTGCGGCGGCGGGTGTAGAGAGTTTAAGTTTTAGTAAGGCGTTATAAGCATGTGGAAGCGTAAATCCAAAGCGGCCCAACCGGGCAAGATCACGAAAGGCGGTCCAAGCGGCTTTGTGATCAGTTTGGTAATCCATGCGGCATTGTTTTTATTGGCGGGCTTGTTGGTGGTCTTTACGGTGCAGCAGAAGGAGGAGAAGAAATTTGTTCCGCCGGCACCGGTGGAGCGCCCAAAGATGCAGTTGAAGAAGCCGAAGGTGAAAGTGAAGAAGACGGCGAAGCCGAAGCCGACGCAGCGGATTGTGACGAAGATGAAGTCGGCGAGTATGCCGGATATTCAGTTGCCGGAGTTGAGTGGGGTTGCGGATGGATTAAGTGCGGGTTTGGGTGGATTTGATCTTATGCCGGATTTAAATGAGATGACGTTGTTTGGCGGTGGACAGACCATCGGGAATGATTTTGTGGGTACGTTTTATGATTTTAAACGGGACCGGACGGGGCGTCCGATTCCTATGGAGCCTTCGCAGTTTTCAGAGGAGTTGCGTCGGTTTGTTCGAGATGGGTTCCGGACGTCTCGGTTAGCTCAATTTTATCGATCTCCGAAGAAGTTATATGCGACGGCGTTTATGATTCCACCGGTGCGTTCTTCTGTGGCACCGAATGCGTTTGGGGAATCTGAGACGGGGGGTTGGTGTTGGATGGCGCATTATAAAGGACCGTTGGTGTATCATGAAGATACCAAGATTCGTTTTTGGGGGAACGGGGATGATGTGATGGTGATCGCGGTGGATGGCGAAGTGGTGCTTAGTGCTTGTTGGCCGGATGAGGGAAACTGGGGGATCAGTACGATTGGGGGCGATTGGCGCAGTGATGCAAAAAATAATTTCCGGTTTTATTTGGGCAATAATTTAGCACGCGTGGGGGATTGGATTGAGTTGAAGGCGGGGGAACCGCGTGAGCTGGATATCATGATTGGGGAGGTGCCGGGCGGGGCATTTAGCGCCATGCTAACCGTTGAGGTGGAGGGCCAGACGTATGCTGAGAATCGGCAGGGCGGCCCCATTCTTCCGATGTTTAAGACCGATGAGCCTTCGCGGAATCTGTTGGATGAAATCTTTAAAAATTTGGTGCCGGGGGAAGCGGCCATTACGAATGGACCGATCTTTCGAGATTATGATTTTGCGGCTTCAAAACAGGAGGAGGAAGTCGTGGTGGTGGAAGAGGAAAACGTGAGCCCGTTTCGAATGTGGCGTTTTATGAACGGGCAGGAGATCGAGGCGGCGTATATTTCTACGATGGGGGATCAAGCGGTTCTGAAGCGGGCCGATGGAAAGCAACGGAAGGTGGCGCTGAGGGAGTTAAGTGAACCAGATCGAGAGTTTATTGATCTATCCAGTGCACCGCCCTATTCAATTGATTTTGTGAAGACGAGTGCCGTTCGCTCTATCCAAACAACCCCGTTTCTTGAAGAGGAACCGCCGCGGATTAATGACCTAACGTTTGGGGCACGGGTGAAGCAAAGCAATTCAAAGCCGTATAATCATGAGATTAGGGTCGAATATTTTGCAATTGGGCAGGAGTTGATTGGGGATGCTTACATTTTGATTGATCGGCAGCAAAGCACGTTTGTTCCATCGCAGATCAATGGGTTTTCGCATACATTTTCTGGTGAGCCAATTGAGTTTATGGAGTATGTCTATGATGGGGATCGACGGGGCAGAAAGTATGTTGCGAATGTGGTGGTGATGTATGATAAGTTGGGTCGTATTATGCATCATTCGGCTTCCAATGAGTGGATGTTTGAGCAGCTCGATAAATTGAAGCAGATACCGGTGGGTCGGTATTTTAATGAGCGTTGTGAGCGCGTATTCCCGACGGCGCCAAAGGCGCAGCGTTATTAGTCCAGCGCTTTAGGTGCTCAAGGCGGATGCGACAATAGCTCGTGCTTCTTCTTGAATTTGATGAAGGTGCTCGGGAGCGATGAAACTTTCCGCATAAATCTTATAGATCTCTTCGGTTCCAGAGGGGCGGGCTGCAAACCAGCCGTTTTTGGTGCAGACTTTAAGTCCTCCAATGGGGGCTCCGTTGGCAGGTGCGCAGGTGAGTTTGGCGGTGATGGATTCGCCGGCGAGGATTTCGGTCGTGACATTTTCTGGCACGAGTGCGGCGAGTTGCTGTTTTTCTTTGCGGGTGGCGGGTGCATCGATTCGTGCATAGTAGGGGGTTCCATGGCGTTGCGTCATGGCGGTGTAATGGTGCCCGGGATCTTGGTTGGTTGTGGCACAAATTTCAGCGGCAAGGAGGGCGAGGATGATGCCGTCTTTATCGGTACTCCAAACGGTGCCATCATGCCGAAGAAAAGAGGCGCCTGCGGATTCTTCACCCCCGAAGGCGGCAGTGCCTTCGAGGAGCCCGCTGACAAACCATTTGAAACCGACGGGGACCTCTTGTAGCTCACGGTTTAGTTCGTGGGCAATGCGGTCGATCATGGATGAGCTGACGAGGGTTTTACCGATACCGGCGTTGGTCGGCCAGTGGGGGCGGTGGGTATAGAGATATTCAATGGCAACGGCTAGGTAGTGGTTGGGATTGAGCAGCCCGCAGGAGGGCGCAACGATTCCATGCCGATCAAAATCGGGGTCGTTTCCAAAGGCGATATCGTAGTGGTCTTTGAGTTCGATGAGTCCGGCCATGGCAAAAGGAGAGGAGCAATCCATGCGAGTTTTTCCATCGTGATCGCGGTGCATGAAGGCAAAGGTGGGATCGGGGGTGTCGTTGCGAATGTCTAGGTTGAGTCTATAGGTGTCGCGGATGGCATGCCAGTAGGCTCCGCCTGCTCCGCCCATTGCATCGGCACATATGGAGAGATCGGCTTCGACGATGGCCTCCATGTTGATGACGTTTTTTAGGTCTTCTACATAGGGGGTTATATAGTCATAGGCGACGGTGGTTTCGGCGGCCAGTGCGTCGGGATAGTAGATAGATTCAACTTCATCATTGTTTTCGGCGAGGAGCTCGTTGGCACGGTCGGCGATCCATCCGGTGGCATCGGTATCGGCTGGACCTCCGTGTGGGGGATTGTATTTGAAGCCGCCATCCGTTGGGGGGTTGTGCGAGGGCGTGATCACGACTCCATCGGCACGTCCGATATCGCGCCCGCGGTTGTGCGATAGAATGGCGTGAGAGATGACGGGGGTTGGGGTGTAGCCCTGATCCCGGTCAACCATGACGGTTACTCCATTGGCAGCGAAGACTTGCAACGCACTTTTGAGGGCGGGGGTTGAGAGGGCGTGGGTGTCTCGCCCGATAAAGAGGGGGCCGTTGGTGCCTTGTGCTTTTCGGTATTCACAGATGGCTTGGGTGATGGCCATGATGTGATCTTCGGTAAAACTTCCGTTGAGAGAGGTGCCTCGATGACCGGAGGTGCCAAAGGCGACTTGTTGTGCGGGATCGGTGAGGTCTGGTTCCGTTTCATAGTAGAGGGAGATGAGCTCTGAAATATCGGTGAGCGTGGTGGTGTCAACAGGATGTCCGGCTTTTGGATGCATTTTTGTTCCCAATCTTTCTTTTGGAGGGGGCATTCTTATCAATAAGTAGGATTTGTCTCAACTCTGATTATGGGAAAAACAAGGAGAAGCTTGCAAGCGAAGGCGGGGGTGTGCAAGTTGATGGTTTTACATTCATAGGAGATAGATATGGCAGAAGCAGCAGCAAGACATATTTTAGTCGCAACAGAAGCGGCGTGTACTGATTTGAAAGAACAGATTGCAAGCGGGGCGGATTTTGCGGCGCTGGCGCAGGAGCATTCGCAGTGTCCAAGTGGGGCGCAGGGGGGTGCGTTGGGAACGTTTGGTCGAGGTCAAATGGTGAAAGAGTTTGATGAAGTGGTTTTCAGTGCGCCCGTAGGTGAGGTGCAGGGACCGGTTCAAACACAGTTTGGTTTCCACTTGGTGGAAGTGACGCAGCGTACAGATTAAGTGCGTTCGGGGGGCGTGAGCCCAAACTTGGCATAGGCGCGGTCGGTTGCGACGCGCCCTTGTGAGGTTCTTTTTAAAAACCCTTCCTGTATGAGGTAGGGTTCATACACTTCTTCGAGGGTGTCGGCTTCTTCGCCGACGGAGACTGAGAGGGAGTTGAGTCCAACGGGCCCTCCGTTGAATTTTTCGATGAGGGTGGTGAGCAGTCGTTTGTCCATCTCTTCGAGGCCGTCGTCGTCGATATCCAGGAGGTTAAGGGCTTGGTCGGCGAGGTTGGCGGTGATGATGTTATCGGCTTTGACTTGCGCATAATCGCGGGCGCGGCGTAATAAATTGTTGGCAATTCGGGGGGTTCCACGGGATCGGCGGGCAATTTCGATGGCGCCGTCTTCTTCGAGCTTGACGTTGAGAATGTGTGCGGAGCGTTGGAGGATCGTGGCTAGGGTGGTGGCATCGTAGTAGTCGAGTCGGTTGGTGAGTCCGAAGCGGGAGCGCATGGGGGCGGAGAGCATTCCGCTACGGGTTGTGGCACCGATGAGGGTGAAGGGGGGCACGTTGAGGCGAACGGAGCGGGCGTTGGGTCCTTGATCAATCACGATATCGATCACGAAGTCTTCCATGGCGGAGTAGAGATATTCTTCTACGGAGCGTTGCATGCGGTGAATTTCGTCGATGAAGAGAACGTCTCCGCGTTCGAGACTGGTGAGAAGGCCGGCTAGATCGGAGGGTTTATCGATGACGGGACCGGAGGTGCATTTGATGTTGGCATCCATGGCGTCGGCTAGGATGTAGGAGAGGGTGGTTTTCCCGAGACCGGGAGGGCCGCAGAGGAGGACGTGGTCTAGGACGTCACCGCGCTCTTTGGCGGCTTGGACGAAGAGTTCGAGGCGTTCTCGAATTTTGTCTTGTCCAGTAAAGTCGGAAAAACGGGAGGGTCGGAGCTTTTGCTCAAATTCGATGTCGGGTGTGATGATTTCGCTGTTCATGATTTTCCATGAAGCCACAGGGATGACGGCTTGTCACGCGGTTTTCTATGCAGCGTTGATGATTTGTTTCCATTTCTGACGAGCGGTTTGCCATTCGGAGGTGTGGGTGGGGGGGTAGCTCTCCATTTCTTGGGCGAAGGAGTTGCGGATGAGGGTGCGTCCGGCGACAAGGTCGGTCAGGTCGCCGAGGGCGATCATTTGCATGATGCAGTTGCCGATGGCGGTGGCTTCGGCGGGTCCGGAGTGGACGGGGCGGGCGGTTGCATTGGCGGTCATTTGATTGAGCAGGTGGTTGCGTCCGCCGCCGCCAACAATCCGAATGCAATCGAAGGTGCGTTCGCTAAGTATTTCGAGATCGTCGAGTGTTTCGGCATATAAAAGAGCGAGTCCTTCGTAGGCGATGCGAATGGTTTGGGCGTGGTTTTGGGGAATGGGTTGGTGTGTTTCTTGGCAATATTCGCAGATACGTTGGTGCATATCGCCGGGGGTAAAGAAGCGTTCATCTGCGGGGTTGATGAAGGCGTGAAAGGGTTCGGCGGCTTGAGCCATTTCAACCATCTGGGTGAAGGTATATTCGTGTCCGTGCTGTTTCCAGATACGTTGTAGTTCTTGAATGATCCATAAGCCGTTTAAGTTTTTGAGGAAGCGGATGGTGTTGCAAACGCCGACTTCGTTGGTGAAGTTTTTTTCGAGGACGTTGTTGTTAATGCGGGGCTTGGGTAGTTCACAGCCTAGGAGCGACCAAGTTCCAGAGCTAAGGAAGGCGGCTTGTTCGTTGGGTTGGGTGGGTACGGCGGCGAATGCACAGGCGGTATCGTGGCCTCCGGCGGCGATGACCGATACGCCATCTACGGTTCCGATTGGGGTTCCGGGGTCAACGAGGTCGGCAAATAGATCGGTTCGAATGCCGGTGGTTTGGAGTAGATCATGCGCCCAGGTTTGGGTTTGTGGGTTGTAGCATTGGGAGGTACTTGCGATGGTGCGTTCGGCAATTTTTTGTCCGGTTAGCCAGTAGGTAAGGAGGTCGGGGGAGAAGAGGAGTTGGTGTGCATGGGTGTAGGCGGGTGCGTTTTGTAGGTGTAAGGCATAGAGTTGATAGAGGGTGTTGATCTCCATGAATTGGATGCCGGTTTGTTCAAATATGTGTTCGCGTGAACTTTTTTTGAAGAGGGCGTTAAACATGCCGTTGGTGCGTTCGTCGCGATAGTGAACAGGATTTTGGAGGAGGCTTCCGGTGGTGTCAAGTAGCCCGAAGTCAACGCCCCATGTGTCAATTGAGAGGGAGCGTACGGGGTATTGATTTTGAGCGGTGGCGAGCCCTTCTCGGAGTTGGCGATAGAGATGGAGAAAATCCCAGTGGAGGTGGCCTTGGAGATCAATGGGTCCATTCCAGAAGCGGTTAATCTCATGAAGTTGAAGTTGATCGTTTTCGATGTGCCCGGCAATGGTTCGTCCGCTTGAGGCGCCGAGGTCGATGGCTAAGTAGGTTTCGCTCATGCTTCTTTTTCCTATAGGCGGGGCGCATGTTCAAGCAGGAATTTTTCTGCTTCGGGGCTCCAGAGTCCTTGGTGGGCGGTGACGATTCGATCGAGTTCGCGGTAGAATTCGCCGGGCTGGTTGGCGAGTTCGGTGAGGGCGACGAGGGGGAAATCGAAATGGGTATAGATCAATTTTTTGCCGCCGGGAATATCGGGTAAATTGAGGGTGGTGTTGATGACTGCATTTAATCCACCGATGTGGGTGATGAGTCCGGAGGGGTTGACGCGTCCGCTGGCCATGAGTTCGAGTGATTCGATCATGTCGTGTGTGTTGCCGCCGCTGGTGCCTACGACATGCGTGGCGGCGTAGTGGACGTTGTAGAAGTTGAATGCGGCGGAAAATTGGGGGTCGGTGGGGCCGGCAAAAAAGTTGAGGCATCCGTCGAATCCAAGTAGCTGATCTGCTTGTTCGAGTAGCGGTGCGACGGGGGCATAGACAAATACATCGTCGAATCCATGTCCTTCGGGGGAGAGGGCTTTGAGCTCTGGGGTGGAAACGTTGAGGCTGTTGATATAGTGCAGTTCAACTCCGTGGTTTGCGGCGTCTTCGATGGTGTAGAGTGCGGCGGCTCGGTCGATGAGTTTCTGATCAATCCCTGTCACGATGACTTGGCTGGGGCGGCGGTCGCAGTGGATAATATAGTCGATGGCGCCGAGACCCATGG
>ERZ802830.2497-NODE-2497-length-16562-cov-10.3486_pt1 | contig 16562 bp, 15 predicted proteins | sample MGYA00345654_ERZ802830 | MGnify/ENA primary metagenome ERZ802830 (study PRJEB30503, sample SAMEA104212375) | marine metagenome | biome: Westerlies Biome; feature: [SRF] surface water layer (ENVO:00010504) within the epipelagic zone...; material: water...
CCATCTAAAAAAGCTTGTAAATCTTCTGCCATTTGATTGTACCACTTTGCATAATTATCTATTGTTACATATCCTATGTGAGGTGTTAACAAAACATTTGGTAAAAATCTTAATTTATGACTTTCTGGTAATGGCTCTATTGCATAAACATCAAGACCTGCACCTGCAATAATTTCATCCTGTAAGGCTTTTATTAAATCATCCTCATTTATAATTGGTCCTCTTGATGTGTTAATTATAAATGCAGTTTTTTTCATTTTAGAAATATCTTCATACTTTACTAAATTTCTACTACGATCACTTAAAAGATAGTGTATAGTTAAAAAATCCGATTTTTCGAACAATTCTTCTTTAGTTACTGCCATTACACCGTGTTTTTCTGCCTCTGCTATTTTTAAATTTTCGCTCCAGGCTATAATTTCCATGCCGAATGCTTTTCCTACCTTAGCAACCATACTGCCAAGTTTTCCCAAACCCATAATCCCAAGAGTTTTTCCTTTAAGTTCAAATCCAATAGTTGTTTGCCAGTAACCTTGGTACATATTTTCAGACTCTTGTTTTATATTTCTTGCAAGACCTAGAATTAAAGCCCAAGTTAATTCTGCAGTAGGATTTTTATTTCCTTCTGATCCAGAAACAATAATTCCCTTTGATTTTGCATACTCTAAATCAATACCTAAATTTCTCATACCGCTTGTAGCGATAAACCTTAATTTCGGGCAACCATCCATTAACTTTTTTGTCATTGGAGTTCTCTCTCTCATAATAATTAGAGCTTCAAAATTTTTAAGATTTTCGATGGCGTTATCTTCATTCTCAAAAGGTTGATTAAAGACTTTGATTTCGCAACTATCTTCAAATTTTGACCAATCAACTAATTGCTCGGCAACTCCTTGGTAATCATCGAGTATAGCTACCTTCATGCAAAACTATTTAGATAGTAGACTGCTTAATTTTCTAATATCTTTTACTTTTTCTAGGTGCCTTACTGTTTCAATCAATGCTTTTGATTTTTTGCTAGACCATTTAGCGAACTCACAACAGCCTAAAAATTTATCCGCAACTTCATCATATGTCATAGGTATCATTGGGCTTCCTTTACCAAAGTCACCACGTCCAGATATTTTTTTTCCATTTTTAAGATAAATATCTATGATAGTTGTCATTTTGTCATAACCTGCAGCCTCAGCAACTTTATTTTTATAAAAATTAATTTTTCTTAACATCTTTTGAACATCAGGCTTATTAATTCTTTTATCTTGATATTCAGGTATATAAGCTCTTCTTTGAACTAATAGAATTGCCATTGAATATTCCATACTAAATTTTGCTTGAAATTCGTTTGTCGGTCTATGATGAATTAGAGCATTTTGCATATTATGATTTGTTCCAACATCAACTTTAACAACATCTTGAGGTTTGATGTTATGTTTTAAGATCAACTCAAGCATTTTGGTCATACCAGGATGGGTTAAAGACCCACAAGGATGAGGCTTAATAGAAATTCCTGGCTTTGAAAATGTCCATGGTCTTCCGAGTTGTCCTTTAATTGAATTTAAATTGTAACCTCCGCCATGTGCTTGAAAAAATCCTCTTGGTGACTCTAGTATTTTGTCAGTTGCTGACCACCCGTAGCCAACAAGATCACATGCAACAACACCACTCTCTGCTGCTCTTCCAGCGTGAAGTGGCTTTGTCATAGTACCGAAATTCTCTCTAAGTCCTGCACTTAATGATGCTGCGATTGCGAGTGACCTTTGGATTTGATCTACATTATAACCTCTAATTTTAGCAGCTGCAGCTGCAGACGCTAATGTTCCACAGGTAGCTGTAGAATGAAAACCATGTTGGTAATGCCTAGGTGACATTGCTTCAGAAACTTTACACTCAACATCTACTCCAATTAAATATGCATTTAAAAAATCTTTACCATTAATTTTTTTCAATTCCCCTTCTGCAAATGCACTTGGCAAACAAGGTGCAGTAGGGTGTGTTAATAATCCATAAACTCTATCTTTTTGAACTGCAAGCTGTGTATCATCATAATCATCTGAGTGAATACCAACTCCATTAGCGAGGGCTGCAAATCTAGATGTAACTTTCATTTTCGAACCTATTACGGTTGCTCTACCTTTTGCAGAATTTTGCTTTATATGCTTAAAAAGATAATCTCCAGTTCTTGCAACTGAACCGGATAATGCTAATCCAAAACCATCTAAAATATGTTTTTTAGCTAGTTCGACTACATTTTTTGGAATTTTGTTATATTTATTTTTTCTAACAAATTCAGCAACGTATTTGGTTAAGTTTTTTCCTTTATCTGACTTAATATTAGGCGTGTAAGCTTTACCCATTTTAATTTCCCCCGTAAGATTTATTAGTTAGTTTTGCAAAAAAAAATATGGATTGTCAATAAATTTTATAATATAAAATGATGTTTCACATTGTAAAACATTATGAGTTCGATCAAAGTCTTAGACAAAGCGTTTCAAATTTTAAATTCATTTGGCGATGGTAACAAAAGCATTTCACTAAAAGAGTTAACTGCAACAACACGACTGAATAAATCAACAATATTAAGGATTTGTAACTCCCTCATTAAGCATAATTTTTTAATAAAGAATGAAATCAATGGAAGTTACCGCCTCGGACCTGGTAGTTGGAAATTAGGATCTATTTACAATTCAAATTTTAAAATAGGTACCGAAATACGAGATATTTTAAATCAAATTTGTGAGGTCACCGGCCAATCTGCCGGTTATTGGGTAAGAGCTGGTAAAAAAAAAGTATGCTTATACAGAGTAAATTCAAGATCTGAACTCAACCATTATGTTGTAGAAGGAACAACTTTCGAGCTCAATTCTGCAACCGGAAAAGTTTTATTAGCTTATACAGGTGAAAACTTGGAAATAAAAAAAGAAATTGAAAAAAAAGGTTATATTTTTACTGCTGGAGAAAGACTTGATAATATTGCAAGTGTTGCAATTCCTGCATTTGATAATAAAAATACATTCAAGGCAACAGTAAGCGTATCAGGTTGGAAACAGTTTTTTACGAACAAAACTGTGCCTAAGTATTTTAAAACATTGTCTGGTTACAGCAATCAACTTAAAACGCTATTATCCAATGAATAAAAAAACTAACCAATTAAAAAAATACCTTAGAGATAATAAATGCTATTATCTTCCAACTTGCCATGATCCACTTTCAGCCAAACTTATTGAAAGCAAAGGTTTTAAAATTTCTTTTATAGGTGGTTTTGCATTATCTTCGGCAATTTTAGGTTATCCTGACGCGAGTTTAATAACTCAAAAAGAACTAGTGGATGCAACTTATGCAATTTGCAATCATACTAAACTTCCTGTCATTGTAGACGCTGATACTGGCTTTGGAGGTCCGGCTAATGTTTATAGGACTGTCAAAGATTTAGAAGCTGCAGGAGCGTCGGCACTTGTTTTGGAAGATCAAATTTTTCCGAAAAAATGTGCACTTACTGATCAAGTTTTGCTTTTAAATTTAAAAGAAGCAAAGGAACGTTTGTTTATTGCAATAAAAGCCGCAAAAGAGAATAAAAATATTTTAGTTATAGCAAGAACAGATGCTCTAACTTTGGGATCAATGGGTGAAACTTTAAAAAGATGTTTAGAATATAAAAAAATGGGTGTGGATGCTGTCTTTATGACTGGTCTCAATAATCTTAAACAACTAAAGGTGATTAAAGATAATATCAAGGGAATACCTTTAATGTTGAATATTACTCAAAATGTAAAATTTAATCTAAAAGATGTAAGTAAAAATAAATTTAAATTAGCATTATTTTCACAACAAATATTAGATGGATATATAGACTCTACGAAACAAACTTTAGATTTAATTAAAAAAAATAAAATCCCTAAATATAAAAATAAGGCTAAAGATACTTTGGCGTTATTAAATTACGATAAATATCTCAAGTTAGAAAAGAGAAAAAGGTAGAATGCTAGCATATTACGAGGCAATTAAAAAAAGCTATAAAAGTATTTTAATTGGTGCAGTCGGCGGTTATTTGGGAACCTTAGTCAATCTTCCACTTCCATGGTTGCTTGGGGCTTTGATATTAAATTTATTTATATCGCTTACCAAATACCAAATAACATTCGATAAAAAAATATTCTTACCTGTTTTATTAATTATTGGGGTAATTTTAGCAGGATCTTTTAATATTACTTTGCTTTATAAAATTCACTTATGGATTTACTCATCAATCGCTATGATTATCTGTACGATAATTGGTGCAATTATAACTGCAATATACTTTCATAAAATATGTAAATTTAAAAAACTCGTTTCTATCCTTGCTGGCATGCCTGGAGCGTTTGTTGTAATCGCAGGTGCAATAAATCAAATGACTGACAGTAAAAAAGAAAGTGGACAAGTAGTAATACCTCAAGCAACAAGGGTACTATTTATTGTATTAATTTTGCCTTTTATATTTGTAACTCAAGTTGGTTATCAGGAAATTGCATCACATGGAAATAATCCAGATTACTCTTTAAGATATTTTCTAGAATTAATTTTTCTTCTTATAATATCTCAAATTGGTACAATTGGATTTGAAAAGTTAAAAATACCATCGGCGCCCATTCTTGCGGCAATGATATTTTGCGGTTTCTTTTACACACTAGAGATTACAACAGCACGTTTCCCAGATATTTTTATTAATATTGCTTTTGTATTTCTGGGCTCGGCAATTGGTTGTCGTTTAAATGCTCTGCCCATTAAGGAAATTGGGTATTACTCATTTCATGGTTTTATAGTATCTATTTTACTATTGGGTGTTGCAGCTTTATTTGCATATTTTCTTCAAATATTCTTTGGTTTTGATTTTATGGCAGCTTTCTTAAGTTTTGCTCCAGGAGGACTACACGAAATGGTCGTAATTAGTATAGCATATAATATTGATCCGCTTTTTGTAACCTATCACCATTTCTTAAGAATATTTTTAATTATATTCTCTATACCATTTATACTTAAATATTTTTCGAAAAATTAGTCCCAAATTTTTTTTAATTTCTGGACTCTACCGCAGCCAGTTTTATAAAGTTTATATCTAATAGGATTGTTTTTATAATAGTCCTGATGATAGTCTTCAGCTGGATAAAAAATATCTAACTTTTTTATATGTGTTACAAAATTTGAAATATCTGATTTTCCTAAATTTTTTTTAGACTCTTCAAAAGCAATTTTCTCCTCTTCGTTTTGATAAAAAACTGCAGTTAAATAACTAGAGCCTTTATCGCAAAATTGACCTTTGGCATCGTATGGATCAATATTTTTCCAAAATACATTTAACAATTGGTTGTAGGATATAATTTTTTGATCATAAACTACCTCTACAGCTTCATAATGACCAGTTTCATTATAAGTAACTTGCTCATATGTTGGGTTTTTTAAATCTCCACCTGTGTAACCAGAGATAGCTTTTATAACGCCTGGTGTTTTCTCAAAAGCTTCCTCTACACACCAAAAACATCCTCCTGCAAAATACGCTTTTTTTTCATCTGCCATTACTAATTTATTTAAACTAATAAAAATAAAAAAAAAGACAAATAATCTCATTAAGTATTTTTGATAAACTTTTATAAAAAACATATTAATATATTATGATATTTAAATTATAGATTATGTATAGCAAGTTCCAAAACAAATTTTTAACAGCCGATAATCAAAAAAGGGCATTTATTAATACCCAAAAAATAAAAACTCTTTGGTTTAATACTGGGACATTATGTAATTTAGCTTGCAAAGGTTGTTATATAGACTCGAGTCCAAAAAACGATCGTTTAGCTTATTTATCAATTGATGAATTCAAAAGTTTCGTTAATGAAAGTATTCAAAATAAGATGGGTACAGAGCAGATTGGTTTTACTGGTGGTGAACCATTTATGAATAGAGATATTTTTAAGATGATTAAATATTCGCTAGAAAATGGTTTTAAAACACTAGTGTTGACTAATGCTATGAAACCGATGTTAAATAACAAAAATGAACTATTTAGATTAAATCACTTAAATTTAACAATTAGAGTTTCGATTGATCATTATTCAAAAAAAAAGCATGAACAGATTAGAGGGCCAAATAGCTGGGCTCCTATGATTGAAGGTTTAAAATGGTTATCAAAAAATAAATTTAATTATTGCTTGGCTACAAGGCTAATGTGGAGTGAAGATGATAAAACTACAAGAAAAAATTTTAAAAAATTTATAAAAGATAATGAATTACAAATTAACGCAGAATCTAAGATACAATTAGTAACATTTGCTGAAATGGATGAAAAATCCAATACACCAGAAATAACAACCGAATGCTGGAAAATTCTCAATAAAAATCCAAATGAAGTTATGTGTTCAAACTCCAGAATGATTGTTAAAAAAAAAGAGAATAACCATCCAAGTGTTATAGCATGCACTCTTCTGCCCTATAATTCAGAATTTGATTTGGGAAATACTTTAAAAGAATCTTTGAAAAAGATTTATTTAAACCATCCACATTGTTCAAAATTTTGTGTTTTAGGTGGATCTAGCTGTAGTTAATGCAAAAAAAAATTATTAAAATTTTAATAATTCTTATTTTTATAAGTTCGTTTTTATCAATATTAACATTTGATTTAGATCAATTTCTATCTTTAGAAAATATTAAAAATAGCCAAAATCAATTGCAATCTCTAATAAATGAAAGTTATTATTTTTACTATGCCGTTTTTTTTATTATTTATATAATTGTAACTACTTTTGCCCTACCTTTTGCAGCAATAAAAACAATTCTGGCAGGTGCGTTGTTTGGATTAATACCAGGGGTATTGCTTACCTCTTTTGCAAGTTCAATTGGCTCTACTTTATGCTTTTTAATGTCACGTTTTGTGCTGAGAAACTATGTGGAAAATAAATACCGAAAATACGTGGAAAAAGTCAACTCAGGTATTAATAAAAATGGTGTTTTTTACTTATTTTTTTTAAGATTAAGCCCAATTTTTCCCTTTTTTATTATAAACTTAATTTTTGGTCTTACTAAAATGAAAGCGATAACATTCTATATCATTTCTCAAATAGGAATGTTGATTGGGACTGTGGTTTTTGTAAACGCAGGCGTTCAGTTAGCTAAAATTAATAGTATTGATGATATACTTAGTTTTGAAATTATAATTTCATTTATGTTGATTGGTTTAGTACCTTTTATTATAAAAAAGATTATTGAAAGATTAAAAAAATGAGTAAAAATATAAAAAATTTCATTAAAACAGATTGTGGATTGTCAAAATATTATCTTCTTAAGTCGAAAAAAGGTTTTTTTAATACTATCAGGTTTTATTGGTTTGTTATGATAGCAACAATAATAGATTTACCAAAATTTAGACAAGATTGAAAATTAAGTTATATTCGTGTTAAAAATTATTATTACATTAATTCTTCTATGTTTAGCTCCAATATCTAGTTATGCAGGATCTTGTCCATTGTTAATTCAAAAAATTGATCAAATCCTTTCAGAGTCGAAGCAGATTTCAAAAGAACAATTTACTGAAATTAAACAATTGCGCAATCAGGGTGAAAAAGCTCATAATTCTGGACAACACAAAGAGTCTGAAGATTTATTAAAACAAGCCTTAAAATTACTTGAAAGTTAATGGTCTTAAAAAAGACAACATTTCTCAAAAAGTCAGTCACAATTCAATAATACTTATAAAATATGAAAAAAAATAACTTAATAAGACTTACTCATGTTGATCCTATAGAGATCGAACAAAAAACAAACTCTTTTTTTAATAAGGGAACGCAATTTTTACTAGGAGCAAATTTAATAGTATTAGTTTTGATTTACTTTGTAATTTTCTAATTATTAGTTTTAACCATAAATTGAATTAGAAATAAAAATATAGGCTTAGGCAATATTTTTAAAGTTTTGAAAATAAAACTCATCATTAAAGGAAATGTAATATCATATTTCTTCTTCTCCAAACCTTTGTAAATGATGTTAGCAGCTTTTTCTGCTGACATTAAGAAAGGCATTTCAAATTTATTTTGATCTGTAAGCCTAGTCTTCACAAAACCAGGATTAATAATACTTACGTATATATTGTTTTTTTTACAATCGTTATAAATCGACTCAGAATAATTCATCATAGCAGCTTTACTTGGTCCGTATCCAGATGAATTGGGTAACCCAAAAAAACCTGCCAAAGAACTAATCATAGCAATATGGCCTTTTTGTTGTTTTTTTAAATAAGGAAGAATTATAGACATTACATTTATTAATCCCATAAAGTTAACCTCAATTGTTTTTCTGTACAAATCTAAATCAACATCAAATGTGTTATTGGGTTTATAAAAACCACTTGAATATACTACAAGTTCCAAATCTCCATAATTGGTAATTATTTCTCTAAGCGCATTTTGTGTTTCATTAGTGTTAGTTACATCTACCTTTTTACAAATAATATTGGTGCTATCATTAGAAAGATCTTTTTTTATTTGTATAAATTTATCTTCACTTCTGCCTAGAATAATTAAGTTATTGGTCTTTCCTAAATATTTTTTTGCTAGCTCAAGACCTATACCAAATGTTCCACCGATAATTATAACGCTCATTGTATTTTTATATTTAGTGTATATATATTAAATATAATCAAAATATTATGGCATCAAGAAATGAATTCGATAGTTTTGGTAAAATAAAGGTTCCAGACGATAAATATTGGGGTGCACAAACCCAGAGATCAATCAAAAATTTCAAAATTGGGAAGGTTAATGTTCCGCTTGAATTAATACATGCAATTGGGATCGTTAAAAAATCTGCAGCAATTGTAAACCAAAAATTTAAAGACCTAGACCCCAGAGTCTCAAAAGCTATTCAAAGAGCTTCTGATGAAGTGATATCTGGAAAATTAGATGATCATTTTCCTTTAAAAGTTTGGCAAACAGGATCTGGTACACAAACAAATATGAATGTAAATGAAGTAATATCAAATAGAGCTATTGAAATGCTTGGTGGTAAACTGGGTTCAAAAAAACCAGTGCATCCAAATGACCATGTTAATATGGCTCAATCAACAAACGACACATTTCCAACAGCAATGCATATCGCCGTTGCAATTCATACTAATCAAAGGTTGCTGCCTGCCCTTTCAAAATTAGAAAAAAGCTTAAATCAAAAAGTAAAGCAATTTAAAGACATCGTAAAAATTGGAAGAACGCACCTGCAAGATGCTACTCCTTTAACATTGGGCCAAGAATTTTCAGGATACGAAGCTCAAATTAAAAACTCTATAGATAGAATCAAAAAAGCTTTAAATGAAGTTTATTTTTTAGCGCAAGGGGGAACTGCGGTAGGTACTGGTATAAACTCTAGAAAAGGCTGGGATAAAAAAATAGCCCTTGAAATAAAAAAAATTACGAAACTACCTTTTCAAACCGCTAAAAATAAATTTGAAGCATTGGCAAGTCACGATCCTATTGTTAATTTTTCTGCAAGTTTAAGTACTACTGCAGTAGCACTAACTAAAATTGCCAATGATATCAGGTTCCTTGGATCTGGGCCAAGGGCTGGTTATTCAGAATTAGAACTACCAGAAAATGAACCGGGCTCATCAATAATGCCTGGCAAAGTTAATCCAACACAATGCGAAGCTATAACAATGGTTTGTACCAAAGTGATTGGAAATCATACTGGTATAACAATAGCTGGAACACATGGGCATTTTGAATTAAATGTGTTTAAGCCTCTTATTGCTCATAATATTATTCAATCAATAGATTTAATTTCAGATTCCGTCAATTGTTTTGTAGATTTTTGTGTAAAAGGAATAAAAGCAAATAAAAAAAAGATTAATGAGTTGCTTAATAATTCTTTAATGCTTGTTACTGCTCTGTCACCAATTATCGGCTATGACAACGCAAGTAAGATTGCGAAAACAGCACACAAAAATGGTACTACGCTTAAAGAAGAAACATTAAAAACAGGTTTAATAACAGAAGAACAGTACAAAAAATTTGTTAATCCAAAAAAAATGGTAAAGCCTAAATAGGTCTATAATAAATTAAAATATTTAGATAAATCTAGTAAATTTTCAAGCCTTCCTAAAATAACCTTGGTATTCAAATTGTCACTCAATTTTTTTATTTCATTATCATTATACTGTTTGATAAAATTATTTTCTTGGACAATTACTTTTGCCTTATTAATATTTAAAATTCCTTTTGAATAAATTTCGATTTCATTATTTGCAATTTTATCATTCAAAGACTTATCCTCACAAATAGTTTTACATACTTCTTTTAGATCCTTTGTTTCAAAAAAGATATCATAGAATAATAAATTATCTTTTTGATAATTTATATTCCTTCCTTTGATATTAATTTTAGCCTTATCTGATGAAAAAGTAATATCCTCAAAAATCACATCACCCTTTTGAAATAAAATTTCAAACTTTGCACTATTAAATAATTTTTTGTGAGTTTTGATTTTTTTAAAATTTATTAATATTCTGGCATCTAATATATTGGACAGTTTATTAAGATCTTTTTCTAAAAAATTTTTAAAATCTTCAATATGTATTTTTTTAAAATTTGCTTTGTTAAATGTACTTTTTATTACTATATCATTCGCTGTCTTATTACTTTTTTCGATAATTATATTTCCATCAAATAAATTGGTTTGAAATTTTTCTGATGTTATTACAAATGAATTATTATCATTTGTTAAATTCAAAGATGCATAGATTTCATTAATACCAGGAAAGATTGTTTGATTATCAAATGTAAATTTTAAATTTTTTTCTTTTTCAAAGATATTTTTCAGACTTAGATTAATTCCAATTTTTTTTGATATTAAATCTAACTGACTTTCTTTAAAAATGATTTCGAATGGTACTTCACCAATAAATGTCTGCGTTTTTATTTTTTTTATCTTACGATCACTATATAAAATTTCACCATTTACTTGGTCTAAATTAAATGACTGTTTGTTATTGAAAAATTTGAGACTTAGATTTTTGAATATTACTTTTTGATTTTGAAAATCATTAATAAACATTACATCATTTAAATTATTCAAATCTACAATGAGCTCTCCACCATCAAATATGATCTTTTTTTTATAAGAGTATTTTTTTTTTAATAAATCTAAAATAGATGTCCTGAGAATTATTTTATTTAGAATACTATTTTCATTCTCTTTAGCTATATGAACCTCAGAAATTTCTAAAATTGGAAATGGTTTTAATTTGTACTGAATGCCTCCTTTTACGTTAACGCGGTATTTAATCGATTCTGAAAGTAAATTTTCAAGACTGGTTACTTTTGCATCATCAAAATTAATAAAAAAAGGCGCACATATATACGAAATTGTAGAAAATATTATTATTAAAGTTGATATTAACAGCCTTTTTAATTTTTTTTTTTCCATTTATTTTTGCTATGCTAATTAAATTACAACATGAGTAGTTATTTAAATTCACTGAATAATCAACAAAAATTGGCTGTAACAAGTACAGAGGGGCCTTTACAAGTGTTGGCTGGAGCTGGGTCTGGTAAAACAAAAGTTTTAACGACAAGAATTGTACATTTGATCCAAGAAAAAAAATGTTTTGGACAGCAAATCTTATGTGTAACATTTACAAATAAAGCAGCAAACGAAATGAGAGAAAGGGTTGTGAATTTAGTCAATTCTAAATCTGTAGCTTTTCCCTGGTTAGGTACGTTTCACTCAATCTGCAACAAGATGTTAAGAAGAAATGCCGAGGCTGTAGGCTTAAAGTCAAATTTTACTATCATAGATACCTTAGATCAGATTAAGCTTATAAAAAAAATTCTTGAAGCAGAAAATATTGATATTAAAAAAAATCCTCCCAAGCAAATTGCTTACTATATTGACCAATGGAAAAATAAAGCTCTATTGCCTCAAGACATAAAACTAAAGAATAAAGAATTTAATTTAATAAATGGGCTAAATGTTTACAAAATTTACCAACAAAGATTAAAAATTATGAATTGTGTAGATTTCGGTGACTTAATTTTACACGTTGTAACGATTTTAAAAAAATTTGAAGATATAAAAAAAATATATAAAAAAAACTTTAAATATATTCTTGTTGATGAATTTCAAGACACCAATTATGTTCAAAATCTTTGGCTAAAACTATTAACTAATGAAAAAAATAATATATGTGTGGTAGGTGATGACGATCAATCTATATATAGTTGGCGTGGTGCTGAAGTTAAAAATATTTTAGAGTTCAAAGAGACTTTTGACAATTTAGAGACTGTTAAATTAGAACAAAACTATCGTTCTACTGAGAATATTTTAAATAGCGCTACTTCATTAATATCAAATAACGAAGATAGGTTAAATAAGAAAATCTGGTCTGATTTAGGAGAGGGTGAAAAAGTAAAAATAAAATCTTACTTTGATGGACTTAGTGAAGCAAGCGGCGTATCAGATATTATTGAACAAAATCTTTCCAAGAAATTTAAGTTGAATTCTATTTCAATACTAGTACGTGCCTCCTTTCAAACAAGAGAATTTGAAGAACGGTTTATAAAAATTGGACTTCCATATAGAATTATTGGTGGATTAAAATTTTATGAAAGATCTGAAATCAAAGATGCCTTGGCTTATTTAAGATTAATAAACCAATCTAATGACGATCTGTCTTTTGAAAGAATAATTAACACCCCAAAAAGAGCAATTGGCGATAGCTCTGTAAAAAAAATCTATGAATTTGCTAAAAAAAAAGAATTATCATTATTAGATGCATCACAAGAAATTTTAAAAGAAAATATATTAAAACCAAAAACAGTTCAAAATCTTAAAACGTTTATTGTAAATATAATCTCATGGAAGCAAAAATCTGAAAGTATTGACCACGTCAGTTTATTAGAAACTGTGCTTGATGAGTCGGGATACTCATCAATGCTAAAAAATGAAAAAACCCCAGAAGCAGACTCAAAATTGGAGAATTTAAAAGAATTAAAATCTTCAATGAAAAGTTATTCATCTCTAAATGAATTTCTAGAAAATATTTCTTTGCAAACCGCAATTGATGAAAAGTGGGATGGTGAAAAAATTAATATTATGACTATACACTCTGCAAAAGGTCTTGAATTTGACGCGGTATTTTTACCAGGTTGGGAAGAGGGTTTATTCCCACATCAAAAATCTATAGATGAAAAAGGCGTCGAAGGAATAGAAGAAGAGAGAAGACTTGCTTACGTTGCAATTACAAGAGCAAAAAAAGAATTATACTTGTCTTTTGCTAACCAAAGAAAATTCTACGGTCGACAAAATGATAACTATGATTTTTATTCATCTTTACAATCTCGTTTTATAGATGAAATTGATGACAAATTTACTGAGATTTCAATTGACGAAAGTAAAGATGATGATTTTATATTTGATCAAGACTTTAACATTGAAAGTAAAAAAAATAGCCCAGGTTGGAAAAGGTTAAAAAATAGCATTAATAACAACATCGAAGAAAATATAAAAACTATCAATTTGACAGAAAATAATACCAATTTTAGTGTGGGTGAAACAGTTAAACACGAAGGTTTTGGGAGTGGTAAAATTATACACATAGATGGAAATAAATTATTAATTAATTTTAAAAATCAGGGTGAAAAAAAAGTGATAGATAAGTTTGTAATAAAAGCAATTAATGACTAATTTAAGTAACATTAAAAGTTTCATAAAAAATGATGGAATTCATGCCTGCCTAATCTCAAAGAATAATGAATTTTTAAATGAAATTACAAACCCTCAAGATAATTTTTTACTCAAAATTACAAAATTTACTGGATCATTAGGATATGCAATAATCTTAAAAAATAAACAATATTTGTATGTTGATGGCAGATATCATCAGCAAGCAAAAATTCAGGCTAAAAAATTTATTATTAAAGATATTTCGAAAATGAAAATCGATCTTCTAAAGATTGTAAAAACAAAGGGTAAAATATTAATTGATCCAAAAACTTTCTCATTAAATTTTATTAAATCTTTAAAATTAAAAAATTTTGTTTTTTTTAATTCCATAAATAATAAAAAAAATAGCAAAGAAAATATTTTTTACCTAAATAAAAATTTCTCTTACCTAAATAAAAATTTCTCTGGTTGTGAGGCTACCAAAAAAATAAAGGATTTAAGTAAACAAATTAATTTAAAAAAAAATGAGGCTTTTTTTATTGCATCTCCAGAGAACATAGGCTGGCTTAGTAACATAAGATCAAAATCTAAAAATTTTAGTAAAATTGTAAATTGCTATGCATTATTAAAAAATAATAAATTGTTTATATTTAGTAAATATAAAATCAATTTAAAAATAAAAAATGTTATTTTTAAAAAAAATAGTGAACTTGAGTCTGATTTATATAAATGTAATAAAATATATTTCGATAAAAAATATATTTCATTTCACTATTTTAATTTAATTTTAGAAAAAAAAATTAAATTTATTTTTTTTACAGATCCAATAGATAGACTCAAATCTATTAAAAATGACACCGAAATCACTAACCTCAAAATAGCACATATATTTGATGGTGTTGCTTATGCAAAGTTTCTATTTTGGCTTAAAAATAATAAATTAAATAAAATTTGTGAAAAAGATTGCCAATTGAAAATAGAATTTTTAAAAAAAAATAACAAATATTATTTAGGACCAAGCTTTGAGACAATTTCTGCTACAGAAAAAAATGCATCTATCATTCACTATAATGCGAAAGATTATAAAAAAACTTACTTGAAAAAAAATCATCTACTTCTATTTGACTCAGGATCACAATATTTCTTTGGTACAACAGATATGACAAGGACTATTTCACTTGGAAAACAGTCTTATTTTCGGAAGAAAATTTATACACTTATTTTAAAAGCCCAAATTAGATTATCAACTCTTAAAATTAAAAAAAAAATGTCAGGAAAATTCTTAGATTATATTGTAAGAAGTCAGCTTACAAAGGTTGGTTTAAACTATAATCATGGAACTGGTCACGGAGTTGGCTACTTGTCAAATGTTCATGAGACTCCACCATCAATATCTAAATTTAGTAATGATAAAATTTACCCAGGTCAAGTTACCTCCAATGAACCTGGCTATTATCAAAAAAAAGTATTTGGTATCAGGTTAGAAAATTTAATTTATTTAAACAATAATCGAATGTTTGAAAACCTAACTTTAGTTCCTTATGAAACCTCATTGATTATAAACTCAATGCTAACTCAAATTGAAAAAAGTTGGATTAATAATTATCACGAGGAAATTTATGAAAAAATCTATAAATTTTTAAATATTGCAGAAAGGGATTTCTTCAGAAATTATTGCTTAAAAATTAATTAAATTATACCAATCGCTTTCACCAATTATTGTAATACCAAGTTCTTTTGCTTGATTGACTTTTTTTATAGTAGGTTTGGATTCTCCAGAAACTAAAAAATTTAATTTTTTAGATACTGAACCTAAAACCTTGCCACCCTCGTTCTCAATAATTTTTTTTGCTTCTGATCTGCTCATTTTAGACATGCCACCTGTAAACATAAAGGTTTGATTATTAAATTTCCCTTGACTTGAAAGGATAAAATCTGAAATATTTAGGATAGAAATTAATGATAAGCATACATGTTTATTAATTTTATTATCAAAAAATTTTTTAAGGGATGAAATTTGAGTATCTCCAATGCCATCTAACTGTATTAAATCCTTATATATTTTGTTTTCACCTTTAGAAAGTTTTTTAAAATTTTTAATAGATTTAAAAAATTTTGCTAAAATTTTTGCATTCTCTTGTCCAATGTGTCTAATACCTAAAGAAAATATAAATCTCTCTAGATTAATTTTTTTTGTTTTCTCAATTGAAGTTTTTAAATTTTTTGAGGATAGTTTTCCCCATCCTTCTAAATTTGATATTTTGTTAAAATCCAAATTATAAATATCTTGAGGTAATTTGATAAATTTTAATTCCCAAAAATTTTCCACAACTTTTTTACCAAGGCCTTCAATATTCATAGCATCTTTAGAGATAAAATGTTTAATTTTTTCAATTGCAATTTTTTCACAACCATAACCATCATTTGTACATCTCCGAACGGCATCATATTTTTTTGTAATTTTGTTGTACTCTTTTTCAGTCTTAGATCCACAGGATGGACACTTAATTGGAAAAATAAATTTTTTACTATTCTTTGGTCTCTTTTTAAGATCTACTTCAACTACCTGTGGAATCACATCGCCTGCTCTTTGTACTAATACTGTATCAGAAATTCTAATATCCTTTCTGATTATCTCATCCTCATTATGTAATGTTGCGTTTGAAACCAACACACCCCCAATATTCACTGGATCAATTTTAGCAACCGGTGTTAATGCTCCAGTTCTTCCAACCTGAATCTCAATTTTTTTTATTTTTGAAATTCCTTTTTCTGCAGAAAATTTGTGAGCTATTGCCCAGCGAGGAGCATTTGTAAGATTACCTAACCTTTGCTGTAATTTAAAACTATTTACTTTGTATACTATGCCATCAATATCATAATCCAGG
>ERZ802830.2499-NODE-2499-length-16561-cov-7.74464_pt1 | contig 16561 bp, 16 predicted proteins | sample MGYA00345654_ERZ802830 | MGnify/ENA primary metagenome ERZ802830 (study PRJEB30503, sample SAMEA104212375) | marine metagenome | biome: Westerlies Biome; feature: [SRF] surface water layer (ENVO:00010504) within the epipelagic zone...; material: water...
AAACGACGCTCCAGAGGAGCTAGATCGGGTGATAACAGACTATTTGACTTCTCCTCCCACTATCAAATCCCAATTTGAAGACATAAGTAATGAGTCAGACTTCTGGGAGCTTGGAGGGGACTATGAGCATACATTCAGGGGCGGTAACCGATGGAGAGGCTTATTCATAATTAATCAGAAAAAAGATGACCGAACAAGAGAACGTTTTGATTTAAACGATAGTAATCAAAAAGACATTTTTCTTAAAACGTTTAACCAATATGAAGAAGAAATATTCAGAACTTCTTACTCAATGGATTTGTCCGAACGCCAAGATTTAGAATTTGGTATAGAGCGCGCAAAAACCACTCTTGAATCTACACTCAGACTTGGCCTTGCATCCCAGGGAGCACCCTCATCCGAGTTTGGCAACCTAGTGCCATCAAATACATCTAATGCAGTCGTTGAAGAAACCCGACACGAGGTGTTCGCAATCCACAATTGGCGGTTGAGTGATCGTATGAGCTTGGAGAGCACCATCATTTATGAAGAATCGACTATTAGACAAACTGGTGATATCAGCAAGGAACGAGACTTTAGCTTCATTCGCCCAAAAGTTGACTATCGCTTTGACATAACACCCTCTTTACAACTTAGAGCAACGATAGAAAAAGATGTTGCGCAATTGAGCTTCAATGATTTTACTGCAAACATCCCTCCTATAGGAGATGATGATCAAAATACATTTGCCGGGAACCCAGATATTCGGCAAGAGCAGTCGTGGAGGTATGACTTAAATCTTGAATACCGCTTTAATGAAGACAACGGTGTCATAAATACGAACCTCTATTACCAGGATCTCGAGGATTTAATAGACAGAATAGATGTGTCAACGCCAACGGCTATTCAATCCGCGAACGGAAATATTGGTGACGGAAAGCGTCATGGGGGCAGCATAGACTCGAGCTATCGTCTTAGCAGTTTTAACTTACCTCAATTATTGTTTACCGCGCGTGTTGAATTAGTGGAGGGCTCGGCCACTGATCCCTATTTGAATATAGAGAGGCCATTGCAAAGACAAGGGAAAGGAAATTATCGCTATGGATTCCGTTATGACTTGAGCAGTCAAAATATAAGCTATGGTCTTAACTTTTCAGGAACATTTGATGGTAACCAACTCGTTTATGACATCGATAAAGTTGAAGACTACTATATGGATGACTTCATAATGGCCTTTCTCGAAATTCAAGGATGGGGTGGTTTAATTTACCGTTTTGAAGCTACAAATCCGCACGAACAATACCGGTGCCGGATCCGAACAAGATATGTGGGCGGCACTATTGCTACCGGAAGATTAAATGAAACTGAAGACTCATGCAGCCACACCGGTGAGAAGTACGCCATTAAAATCAGAGGAACTTTTTAAAAAGATGACTTTGCATATGCTCCACTCAACTTATTGTCAGGGGACAGTGGTTAGGCATATTTCCTCTGCAACATCTCTCTTAGCTAGGCTTAGTAAATATCATCATATGCTGCCATGGCAGAAAGTCTAGTGTTTCAGTCCATTCTAACCCAAATATACTCATCTCTTTCACGACTTGTTCTTCCGTCATTTTATGAAGCGGTCTGATCGGCACCGAATCATCCTCACCTCTGTACTCCAGTAGGAATATTCGTCCACCAGGGCGCAACGCATCATAGATTCCATTGATCATTTCAAATGGATGCGAAAATTCATGATAGGCGTCCACCATAATTGCCGCATCAATACTATTGGGAGCAAGGTTGGGATTATCAATCTGACCTAGCACTCCTTCTATATTAGCAACACCCGTATCAGTTTTTTGCCTTTCAATTAGCTGAAGCATCTCGGGCTGGATGTCTACTGCCAAAACTTTACCAGACGGAACTCTATCTGCGATTCGAAATGAAAAATAACCAGAACCGGCCCCTATATCCGCTACGACATGATCGGATTCTAGTCCCATATTTGCTACGACATCATCTGGCATCTCCTCTCGAATCCGTTCAGGCCGATTTAACCAACCGGCAGCTCTATGTCCCATCACAAATGATATTTCCCTATCCATATAGAATTTTCCAATGCCAGTGGTACGGCGTTCAGGAGCATCGATGTATCCTGGGTGCTCAGCAGCGTAGATTACTTCACTCAGTAAAAATAAGTTAACGGATATGAGAAAGAATAATTTTATAATCACCCGCATGATTAATCTCCGGTAGATGAACTATAAGGACATTACGATAAAACTCTGATACTTAGATTGTAAATCAAAAATGAACCACCATCACAATCAAGTAGGTTTCTTTTGACAATAAAGAATTAATCCCTAAATAGCTAATTTATTTACCAAAAATAGATCTATAATATAATGTTAATCTTAATTTTACGTTTGTCTTAAATAGTGGAAAGTATATGTCTGAGGTTCTAAAGGGTGTAAAGGTGTTAGATTTTGGTCGTTATATTGCGGGGCCATTTTGCGGGACTCTTTTGGGAGATTTGGGTGCGGATGTGATTCGCATTGAAAAAGTCGACGGCAGTGAGGACAGGTTTCTTTCACCCATTACTGAAGACGGAGATGGTGCTCTTTTTATGCAACTTGCCCGAAACAAACGAGGCCTTACGCTCAACCCGATGAAGCCCGAGGGCCGCGAGGTCGTCAAGCGATTGGTCGCTACAGCAGATGTAGTGGTTGCTAATTTACCTCCAGACACTCTTGAAGCGATGGGCTTGGACTACAATAGCCTACGAGCTATCAAGCCAGACATCATCCTGACCATGATATCAGCCTTCGGCCGCGGTGGCCCTTACTCTAATAGGGTTGGTTTTGACGGCCTTGGTCAGGCCATGTCCGGAAACATGTACATGTCAGGCACTTCGGAACAGCCGGTTAAGGCCTATGCGCCATTCATCGATTTTGGGACGGCAAGCCTGGCGGCATTTGGAACAATGTCCGCTCTTTTTGAACGCCAAAAGACTGGCAGAGGGCAAATAGTCGAGGGGTCTCTGTTTAACACAGCACTGACAATGATGAACGGCACTGTGATAGAACAAGCCGCAATTAAAGCCAATCGGTTAGCAACGCTTAATAGGTCTCAAACTTCAGCTCCAGCTGACACATTCAAGACAAAAGATGGTTGGGTTCTTGTTCAAACAGTCGGTGGTCCCCTATTCAAACGCTGGGCAGATTTAATGGGAGAGGGTCACTGGCTGGATGATGATCGCTTCAAAACCGATATTTCGAGAGGCGATAACGGTGAAATAATCAGTGAGCGTCTCGCAAGCTGGTGCGCAGAACGGACTAATGAGGAAGTTCTAGCTGAAATGGAAAAGGCTCGGATTCCTGCAGGCCCCATCTTATCGCCACAGCAAGTCCTTGAGGATCCGCATATCGCTGCCAAGGGGTTATTTGAATCTGTAGAATACCCCGGGCTTGATACACCCGCACCGCTCATGAAAACCCCGGTAGAGTTGTCTGAAACACCCGGAGAGATTCGCAGCAGGGCGCCAAGACTTGGAGAGAATACGGACGAAATAATGAAAGAGTTAGGTTATGACCAAGAGCAAATCATAGACCTAAGGAATAAGAGAGTAATCTGAGCTTTTAGATTGATAACATTATGATCAAAATTTTATACAACTCACCAATGAGCCCTGAATGGAGCTTCCTATGAAAAAAGCAGTATATATGACCGCTTTGAAATGTTTGCTGGCTGCGTCATGCTTGAATTTACCAGGACTCCTTAATGCGCAGGAAGCGACATTGCGTGCCCCGGGACTACAAACGGTAGAGAGCATTCCGAGTGACATTTATGATGACTCTCTCGCAAGATTGCCGCAAGTGCAACGTTCAGAATTAGATGTAGAAGGACAGGTAGCATTCGATACGTATGTAAGTCCTGGCACCGGATATGAGACTGGATTGAGAGGGCCTGTCGGTATGTGGATGCATAGTCCAGATCTCGCCAAGGCAGTTTTTGATGTCCGTCAACGAGTCAGGTATGGAACACCGAAGGATCAGCGGATCACCGAACTTATCATCCTATCAACAGCAAGAGAGATCCATAATCAATATGAGTGGTCGGCTCATGAGCCGCTCGCTCAAGCAGCGGGACTAGAGCAAGAGATAATTGAGGTTATTAAATTTCGTCGAGATTTAAATTCTCTACCGGAGATTGATGGCTTCGGGGAAATTGAAAAAACATTAGTCCAATTTGCTCGCGAGCTTGTCAGCGAGGAAAAAGTGAGCTCTGACACCTTCAACCATGCTGTAGGCCTTTTCGGCAATGAAGGTTTAGTCGATATAGTTGGTCTTATCGGCTACTATAATTTCGTCGCCATGACTCTCAAAGCCTTCGATGTCCAAAGGCCGGCGGGCACTGAACTATTCTTACCAGTTGCCAGCGATTGAATTGTAAGGAGCAGTTATTAATTTGGCTTCAGTTGCCTTGATTTTGTTGCCGAACCTCTTCTAGCGCATCAACTGATTCCTCAGTTTGTCGAAGATGTCCATAAATAATCTCTTCGGAATATTCTTGACACTTGAATTCGACTAATTGCATACCCCTTTCTAACCTACGATATAAAGGCATGGAAATCTTCCAAGGTCGTGTATAGACCTCTGAATCATCTATCTCGGCTTCATACCAAAGAGTGTTTGGTCCAATCGGAGTGAACTTTTCAGTTACCCTTAAGGCTTCGCTATGGTGATTTCCCGAATGGTCAAACCACGTCCAATCATATTGATCGGTGGTCGTTATTACTAAACTCTGACCTTCCCAATGTCCTAAATTATGGCCCATGACCGTAAGAATTGGAGCCTCATAATCTGGTCGATTCATAAATACGTTACGTGTAGTGCTGGCAAACTGGTACGCAAATAAAATATTTACATCAGTTTGAAAAATTTGAAAGGGGAATGGCATATAATTAGCGCGAGGTATCCCGGGCATATAACACCTGACAACGGGATCCAGTTCTAACCAGTTTTCTTGATTTTCAAGCTTCCTCTCCAGTCCCTGGGCGCGATATGGAATTTCACCGCCCTCTACGACCCCGACGCCTCCTGGAATCGCTCCTATAGCACCGAGCTCCCAAAGCGGGCCTGCTCGGGACTCGTGAGTCTCCAAATCCCAATGGGCTGTACCGAGAGCCTGCCAAATTCCATTTAAATCGGGATTACCGTAAGGGTCAACGGCAGCCACATAATCATCACTCTGAGCCACAACGTTACAGCTAATAGCACTGATGAGGATCAAACAAATTCGTGTAGAAGAACAATACTCATTTTTCAATTTGTTCAAATTCCTTATTATTTTATTCTTTGGGGAATTATACCGATGGCCAAAACAAATTCTATAAGCTCACGACCGCTCTCTAGCAATTTTCCTCACTAAATGATTATACTTGTAAAAATTAGAAGAAATATGGCCTAAAACATGAACATAGCAAACAATTGCCGCTATGCATTTACTTTTCTCTTAATCATATCCGGCACGTCATCACCATCTGAAGCACAAAACGATGTCAAGCGAACCCCATGGGGAAAGCCTGATCTCAACGGTTATTGGGACTTCCATCATTTAACCCCTTTGCAGCGACCGGTTGAATTTGAGGGACTGGAGTACATGAGTGAAGCCCAGGCTAAAGATTGGGAAGACAACGCGTTCAATAGAGAAGCAGAGAGAAGAGGCCGAACCAATCCCGATGTCAATTATGTAGGCGTAGATTTATGGCATGAAGAAGCATTAGACGAATGGGAAACCGATGACCATAGAACTGCATTAATTACAGATCCTCCCACCGGTAGGCTACCGGCGATGTTAGAGAGTAGGCGAGAAGAATTGGCAAATCGTGAAAGATACCGGGATTACGCTAGAGGGCCAGAAGACCGAACTATGATGGAGAGGTGTATTTGGGCGCCACAATCAGTCCCACCTATCAAAACACTGATTGAAAATGCCATGTTACAGCTTGTTCTTACCCAAGATTACGCCCTAATTCAAACTGAGCGCATGCATGATTCGCGTATAGTACCTTTAGACAATCGACCCTCTCTACCCTTCGATGTCAAACAATATTATGGAAGCAGCACAGGGTATTGGGAAGAAGATACCTTGGTAATTATCACAACAGGTATTCACCCGTCGTACAGTTATCAAGGCTCAAGCCCTGAAATGAAAATTACCGAGCGCCTCACTCTGAAACCTGACGGTCGAATTTGGTATGAGTACACAATTGATGATCCAAGTACATTCGAGCACCCCTGGACGGCCGCATATCATTGGAAAAATCACGATGGGCCGTTATTCGAATACGCATGTCATGAGTTCAATTATGGTCTGACTGGCATCTTGAGTGCGGCTAGAGCCGACGAGCATCGAGAAATTACGGGTGGTAATGACTACTATCGACCTCCTGTTGAAGCCGAATATAAATAAGCAGCTGATCTAAATTTCGTTTGCCGGAAGAGCTGTTAAGTTGTTTACACAAAGAGAGTTAAATCTTGGTTTTTAATGGTTTTGTAATAATGAAGAGTTAGCCTAATCCAAAATTCAACTCGGGAGTTAATTATGGCTAGCACTTGGTCGCGTAGAGAGTTTTTAAAGAAACATGCGGAGTTGATTGCCACTCTCCTTCCCTCATTAGCGCTTGGCGGTATCGCTCCTTTTGTTCATGGCGCATCCAGACGTATCAGCAACTTATCAGATGACCCATTCACTCTTGGCGTTGCATCTGGGGATCCAACGCCGGACGCTGTGGTACTTTGGACTCGACTAAGTCAAGAAATCCTCAGAGAAAATGGCATCGCAGATCAAGCAGTACAAGTCGACTATGAGCTTTCAGAGTCGCCAAATTTCCAAAAGATTACCAGAAGCGGTTCCGTGGTTGCCTCACCTGAACTAGGACATTCCGCTCACGCAGATGTAAGAGGGTTAGATTCCGATAAGACATATTTTTATCGTTGGCATATCGGTGGAGCAACCAGCCAGATAGGACGCACAAAAACTGCGCCACCTGCATCAGCCAACACCGAGCAGTTCCGTTTAGCATTTGCTTCATGCCAACAATATGAGCATGGATATTTCACCGCGTACAAGCACATGGCGGAGGAAGAATTCGACCTCATTGTTCACCTGGGTGACTACATTTATGAAAGGAGCTGGGGGGATAACCTGGTAAGGCATCATGAAGGTCCAGAAATCAGGAGTCTGCAAGACTATCGCGATAGATATCATACCTATAAATCCGATCCAGATTTACAGGCGGCGCATGCTTCCGCACCCTGGGTTGTCACATGGGACGACCACGAAGTAGACAACAATTACGCAGCAGATATTGCTGAGGATGATCAGACACCGGAACAGCTCTTGGCTAGAAGAGTTTACGCCTATCAGGCATGGTATGAGTTCATGCCAATAAGGCTACCTGTTGGGAGACAAGGGCCCGACATGCCAATTTTTCGCCGTCTTAGATTTGGTAATCTGATGGAAATGTATGTCTTAGATACACGCCAATATCGCGATAACCAAGCTTGTGGGGACGGGCGAAAAACTAGTTGTGAAGAGCACAAAGACCCTTCAAGAACTGCTCTTGGGCAAGCCCAGAAAAAGTGGCTTCTAGACAATCTAGTCACGACTGACGCAACCTGGAACGTATTTGCCCAGCAAATTATGATGGCTAGCCTCCGCGGTGTCAGCGAAGATGGAGATCAACTTTGGCCCATGGATCTTTGGGATGGCTACCCGCATGAGCGACAAGAGCTACTCGAACACATCGATTCAGTTTCCACTCCGAACCCAATTGTACTTACTGGAGACATTCACTCCAATTGGGTGGCCGACCTGAAACTTAACTTTGATCAGATAAATTCAAAGGTTGTTGGCTCCGAATATATTGGAACCTCGATATCCTCCGGAGGTGACGGTCAAGACTTAACCAGCTACGGAGAAGGCTTGTTATCAAATAATCCTCATGTGAAATTTTACAATGCTAATCGCGGCTATGTAGCGGCAACATTAACACCTGGCCTATGGAGAGCCGACTACAAAGTTGTTCCGTACATTACCCGTCAGGGCGCACCTATTAATATTAGGAAGACTTACGTCACTGAGGCTGGCAGACCAGGCGTTCAAGAAGCATAGTGGCATAATTTGAACGCTCATAGCTCTACGTCGGTCTTTTCGTCCAAGGAAGGAACCCAGCGTAGCCGGTGAGACTGCGTCGTATGGCCCAACACAAACCGAATGGCGTAAAAAACAATATAAGCACCAAAAAACTTAAAAAAGTATTAGTCGCAAACCCGTGTAGAAAAAACGCAGCCCCGCTGCTTAAAAACAGACCTAATGAAAAGCCAATCCAATGGATGATAAGGCCGAAATTTTCTCGCATAAGTGATCTACCTTGTTTGCTAAATACTTAGATTTACAGTTTATAATGATTGTCTATTTGTTCATAATTAAAATGAGTCTAAATTGTCAACTCCTCGTCTAACAAACCTTGTCCGATTAGTATGCTCTTACGCGGGAGGCATATTTTTCATTTACGTGGGCGTACTGCACTTTACAGATACAGCATGGTTCGAGCCGATTGTCCCTCCATGGTTAGGGTTCCCAACATTCTGGGTGATCCTGAGTGGAATTTTTGAAATTGCGGTAGGATTTGGTCTGCTAATCTCAAAAACGAGGCAACATGCAGCTCTAGCAAGCGCCCTACTCCTATTAGCGGTTTATCCTGCTAACTTGTACATGTGGATTTATAATGTTGAATTAGGAGATGGAACAACATTAACTCCACTTGGACACATATTCAGATTGTTTTTCCAGATCGCAGGCGTATTGCTTAGTGTATGGATCTATAAATCAACGCAGAGAGGACCGCTTTTACAACCAGAGGGAGAATAGTGCTCGACTCAATGAAAAATTCGATCAACATCTAGTAATACTCTAATTTAGCTGACCAGCAGCCGATAACCAAAGTATTGTTACCGCGGAGGGAGACTGATGAAAAAAGCATTGTTGTTTTTCATAGGCGTTATTGCGTGGCTTTTCCTAGTAAACCTCTTCGTTGCCACCGGTGATGAATTTGGAGATATTCTCTCTACGCAGGAGGATTCAAAAACTACCGAAGATTCGAGTCGAAAGTTAAGCATTCGAAATACTATTCTCAACATAGGGATGAAAAATTAGCTAGTGCTGATAGCAGCAATCTTAATCTGGGCTATTTGGGAATCCTACTGGACGGTCAAAGCGTGTTGGTTAGCAGCGAAAGATAATGATTTTAATTGGTTTGTATTTATGCTGCTTTTTAGTCTACTCGGCATACCTGAAATTTATTATCTCCACTTCAGAAAAAGCAAAGTTAATGGAGTCGATCCTTAGTAATTGTTTACAGTCGGACTTCTATGATTCAAATCCACGCAATTGATCTATTAACCATACTCAAAACCAGATAATATTCTCATCAGTACACATCAATATTTTCATGATTCTCGCTGAGTTAGCTGGACATCAGCTCAGCATCCATTCTTGACCATCAAATTTATTTATAGGAGCAACTAAAATGAGTGAACAACTAGGCACATTTGATCTGGAACACGTTTGCAATACTTACACCACGGACCCCAATAATGAAATCACAAATCATACGAATTGGAGAGGAACTGCTGAGGGGTATGGAACAGTATTTGGAACCCTGACTTTTGCGCCTATGCCACTCTCGCAACTAGATGAAAAATTAGAAGGCGGCGAAGTCAGATGGACAGGCCAAGGATTCAATGAAGATGGAACAGTGGCCGCGGCAACTGGCACGGGGACCTGGACAAAAGTACCAGACAAGCATGCCTGGAAACTAGATTACATTTTAGAGTTAAACGATGGTTCGCAAATTAGGAGTGTTGGCGAAATAGAATTAGACACGCTAAAGTTCACTGGTATTGACTATTCTGTTTAAGATCAATAACAAGCAATGCAATAAGACTTTTCGCACGTTGGAGAAAGGATTTTTCCAGCGTGCGCTAAGTATTCAAAAAAAAATTACCTCAGATCCTGTTCGTTAGCTCGATATGAATTGTTGGTCAAGTATTCACTTATCCGATTGAGAACATTTTGCCGAATATTCATGTAATAGAAGCTATAATCGTACATATGATAGTTTCCCGGTCCAAAAGGCATATTACTGCTGAAGCGTTCGGACTCAACCTCCGATACAAAAAGTGAACCACCACTGCATTGAGCATCTGCCACTCCATGCTCAACCTCACCTTCACTTGCAAAGGTCACACTCCCTAAATTTTCTGCTGCTGATACTAATTCGTCATTTGTTTCCCAACTCAAAGGATTCACGCAGATGTCTCCAGGTTGTGCTAATTTTAGCGCCGCATCTGCGGTGCTTGCATTCCAAGAAATCTGGCAATTGATCTGATTATATTGCTCACAAACCGGTACGCCATTTGACTCATCAACTGAAAAGCCAATCACGTAAGCAGCGACCATTCTTGATAAGAGAGCACGACCAGCAATTTCTTCACTTATCAACTTATCCGCGTGCCTAGAACCTTGACTATGACTCGCTATTATAAATGGCCTGCCGTCGCTGAAATTACTTAAGAAGTACAGAAAAGCTGACCTGACATCCTCATAAGCCAAATTCAACGCTTTTTCTCCACTCCCAGTTCGATCTTGAAAACTAAAGAGAGTCGCTTGCCGGTACCTCGGCGCAAAAACTCTACAGCACTGATTAAACACACTTGCCTGATCTCTCATCACCCACTCGTCGGTTAATCTATTTGCATCGACATCGCTCAATTTTTGATTCCAATTCTCTTTTCCAATGTACGTCGTCGGATGTATAAAAAATACGTCTACCGGTAATTCACCTTGTCGATCTTCTGTTTCTAGCTCCGACACCAATTTGATATCAGCAAAGTCATTGCGATCAGGCAGAGCAGCCCAATATGAAGCGTTGCTATATTCCGGCGAATCAGGCACCAGACCATCATCAAAATCAACTCCAGGCCTAAGAAAGAACGATATAAAAATTAGTACTAGGTAGTCTCTTAAGAGAAAACCTGCTCCGATTAGTAAAACAATGCTAAAAACAGACAAATAGATAATTTTTTTCATTCGAAACATTCTCGCATACCGGGGAATTTATAATTACTTTCTCTAAACTATTAAGCGATCAGTTTTGTTATAATTTTATACTCTGTGCATAAACCCTTATTCTCACAAAGGAGTTGTCCATGTCTACCGGCCTTCGATCACCAGTTTCTTTCCCAAATATTATTAATATTCTTGGTGTACTCGGTGTAATTGCTTCCTTGGTCTTTGTTGGTCTCGAACTGAGACAGTCACAGAGAATCGCTTTGGCCGAGCAAATGAATAATAGGGTCAACGTACTTATGTCTCTCGTTAACTCCTATATCGAAGCAGACTTAGATTTCTTATCTGCCATGGTAAATGATCCTGCAAAAGACCAACAGTACACTTCGGCCGAAAAAGGAGCTAGAAATATGCTCAACGCTCAATGGACTCTCCATGAAAATGACTATTTTCAATATAATAGTGGTTTGATGACTGAAGATTTATGGCAAGCTAAGCTGGGAGCGACTAAAAGGGATCTCTTAAAATGTGAACACCTTGATATTTTCGAATGGAGAATAGCCCTGGTAGAACAAGGCTTTCGGAAGATAATCGAGAAGATGCGAGAAGCGGACCCATGCAGAAACTAATTGATAGCTTAGCTACAAACTGGTCTTTCAAGAAATTAAGTAGTCAAACTATTTTTCAGAGGTAATTATGGCTTGGTGGGGGAAATTAGTTGGCGGTACTTTTGGGTTTATGATGGGCGGTCCGTTGGGAGCTTTAATGGGTGTTGCCTTGGGGGACCTTATTGCCGGTAACCGGACCTCAAGAGGCCATAACGATCAGCTTGGATTCGGCAGCGCGGAGAGAGTCCAGTCTGCCTTTTTTACAGCAACCTTCTCTATTATGGGTTTCGTTGCGAAAGCCGACGGCAAGGTAACACAAGACGAAATTCAAATGGCCGAGCAAGTAATTCGGCAGATGAATTTGGGAAAGCATCAGAGAACTATCGCAATAAACCTGTTCAACGAGGGGAAAAAGCCTGACTTCCCTGTCCAAGATATCCTTTATCAATTTAAGCGAGAATGTGTTCGACGAAAAACTCTATTACAGATGTTTCTAGAGATTTTGATTTCAACAGCTCTCGCAGATGGAGAACTCCATAAGAGTGAGAAGAACATACTGGAGAATATCGCGCATGATTTAGGTTTCGAGAAATATCAGTTTGATTCTCTTTTATCTCGCTTAGAGGGTTTTTCAAACTTCGAGAGCGGAAGCCCTGGACCGAAAAAACTTGCAGCGGCGTATGAGCTGCTCGGGGTTAGCGAAGGCACTAGTGACCAGGAGCTAAAAAAGGTATATCGTAAACAAATGAATCAGCACCACCCCGATAAGTTGATCGCGAAGGGATTGCCCGACGAGATGATAGAGATAGCAACTCAGAAAACCCAAGACATAAAAGCTGCATACGAATTGATAAAGAAAGCCCGAAGTTAAGTCTGGGTACATTTAACAATCTATATAGACTTTGTTATCTTCAAGGCACGTAAAATTAGAACCGAGTATCTTCAATGAAGCTTTTCATTTTATGCCATTGGATAGGCTTCCTTTTTTCAATCTTAATTTTAGCCGGAATGACTTACCTTCATAAAGAATTGGATATGGTGCTAGTCTATTTGCACGAAAGTCCGGATAATACAGGAACCTACTTTGGGTGGCTCGCCTCTCTAATTTTCGCCTCAACTCTGCCCGCTTTTTCCGGCTGGCTGATGGGCCGAATCGTAGACGGACGGCGTCATTTCCTGCCCTTTAAATAGATTTTGAATGCAAATGAAAATATCAATTACAGACGCCCTGAATCAAGACTGTTTGGAAAAGGTAATTCTAAACAGTTATGAACAGAGCCTCTATCTTGTCTCTGTAATTATTAAAGGCAAAGAATTTTTTGTGACCGACGAGGAGGGAAACTTTCTAAAATCTTTTAATAAGCTAGAACTACAGAAGATGTTTTTAGGCACGCGCGTACAGAAAGTGGTTGTGCGTCATGAAAGCTGTTATGACGAAATGATAGGTCTCTCAAGCCAAAAAGACGAAAATACGTTAGAAGTTTTAATTGGAGGCGAAGAATACGCAAGCCCTTGATCCATCTTCATTTCAGGAAATTGGATCAACGATCAAGCTCTAAACGTAATCGTTCCGAAAGATTTACCCCACTCAAATAGGCATCCTCAACCCTATTCCCACGACACCAGTCGCCACAAACAGCAACTCTTTGATGTCGATCTATTTGAACACCTTGAGGTGATTCTCGTTCGACCTTGGCATAACGCCAACGCGCCATATCAACACAAGATACATCTTTTGCAGACACATCAGTTAACTTAAATAACTCATTTTCAAGTAGACTTTGAACGTGCGGTAATTCTTCGTTCATTTGTTCAAAAGCCCACTTATTACAGGAATGGATGACCAACGCTTTTTCCTTTCGCCTGCCATATTTTGTTGAATTAGCAGCAATCCATTTAATGGGAGAATTTTTCACCACAGCTGCGTCAAACCCCAAACTTAGCTCAGAGTAAAGGCCAACCATTAGTGCAAAACAAGGAGAGTATTCAACCTCATCTAACCCTTTCAACGTAATACCGGACTTATTGAAAATTTCGAACGCCTGGTTTCCAGGAGCAGATGAGATTAACCAGTCAAAACCCTCACCGATAGTCTTTCCAGCGCTTTTAAGTGACCAAGAATTATCCTGCTTGAAAACCTCGTCGATTTTAGTATTAAGTCTGATATCTACTGGCGCTCCTAACGCCTTCACTAAGCTAGTCATTCTTGGTTGAGCGATATAATGGGTTTCAAACCATGGGCGTTTATAGGGCTTTTTCCCTTCCTCTAGAGTGACAACTTTAGGGTTCCAAGCGACGACAGTTTCTTTTTCCAGATAAGGTAAAAGAAAGTTTTTAAAGGTCTCACTCCGAGCTGTAAAAAATTGAGCACCGTGATCAAACTCAAATGATCCTACCACCCTTGTGGCCATTCTGCCCGCAACACCAGAAGATTTCTCAAATACGGTTACCTTAGAGGAATCATCTAAGTTCCTAGCCAAAACAAGGCCACTCAACCCACCTCCTATAATGGCAACCTTCTCAGGCATCAAGATCCGCTTCTTTCAGTGACTAGTGATAAAAAAATAAAAAAACCTCATTACCACTTATGAATTACAGGTTAATCCTATCCCTACGCTTAAAGGTTCAATATCGATTGCATGAGTCTACGCTGAGGTCCGATTGGATCGCTGATTAACATGCTGTCATTATCTAACACCAGGGTCGACCGTGTTTGCCCGTTGTATGATTTCCATTTTGGCAGCTTACCGGTATTGGGATCCCCTGTTTTTGCAAATTCAATTATCGTATCACTGATTTTATCTGCGAGAACGATTGCTGCTTCTTGACCTGAGGTAAACGGATGCTCTCTAACATTGTCAAAAATAAACGGTATGTCCAGAGTATGGGGACTCATGGATCCTCTACCCTCCTCTCGAGTCTCCCATTTTAGGTAGTATAGATATGTAGGTGCAGAATTCAGGGCTGCTCGCCGTTCAGCAATTGTAATTGAAGGCATCACATATCTGATATCGCTGTAAGCAAGGAAATAGATTTCCGAAGGATCAGCGCTCGGATTCTCAGTCTTGTAGGTTGCCACCACGTCTTCTAGATTCCTCTCTCCAACCAACGCAGATAGTCGCGTTCTCATATCGGCATCGCTTAAACTAAAATCAGAATCGCTTGCAAAATAAGTCATTTCTGTCCGATTAGCCCCCACAATAACGGGTATTTGAGGGTTGACTGGCGACGCTTCTGGCCAAAAAGGATGATAGGGCAAAATTCTCTCATCCATGGTCGGTGAGAATGATCCCCCTCCAACATCTAAAGAATTTGCAGATACTTTGTGATACGCCATCATAAGCCGATTAAGCGGTAATTCTTGAATTTTTGGTAGGTTGTCGCTTTTGAGGTTTAACTCGTTAAGGACCTGATGAGCTAAAGCCGAAGCCTGCTCTCGATTAGGGAGTTTGAGGGTTGCCCCGCTTTCTATGACTGCAGCATGAAATAATCCTTTAGCGCTGGGCATACCCAGCAGAGTTGCGACCTTCCTTCCGCCACCAGACTCGCCAAAAATCATTACCCTTTCAGGGTCCCCACCGAACTGTTCAATATTATTCTTCACCCAAGTTAGTGCATGAACTATATCTTGCATTCCCACGGTGCCCGACGTTTCATATTGTTCATGCCCCATATCACCAAAATGAGTGAACCCCATCATATTCAAGCGATGATTTACTGTAACCACCACCACATCACCCCTTTCGACTAGATTTGTGCCGTCATAGCGAGGAGACGATCCAGATAGACTGCGAAAACCTCCTCCGTGACACCAGAACATAACCGGCCTTTTGGACCCATCGTCAATACCCCTGGTCCAAACATTTAAGACAAGACAATCCTCACTTTCTTGACCGTCTTGCTGGGCTCCAGTCGTCGGATTACTCTGAGGTGCCGCCGGCCCATATTCGAATGCTTCTTTTAGCCCAGCCCAAGAGCTCGGGTCCTTTGGTGGTTGAAAACGGTTGCTACCCCCGGTGTCAGCTCCGTAGGGAATGCCTTTAAAGACATTTACGGCTCCGAACTGGATGCCCTTTACTCGCCCGAATTGAGTTTCAGCCTCCACGGTGCGTTGCTGAGCCAATGCTAGTGGCGGTATCACTAAACCACTAAGACAACTCGCATACAAAGACGAACCCGTTAAGAATTGACGACGATTTAGTATCATTTTTATCACCAAATTAAAATTTTAAGAGGTTTTGAGTTTACCTTTTAATGCGAAGTTAACCGCCTGATCTGCATGGATCTCAGTCGTATCATACAATCGAATCTCAGTATCCTCAAAGGACACTAGCATACCGATTTCAGTGCACCCCAGAATAATGCCTTCAACACCAGCAGTAGTTAGTTTATCAATGACTTCCAAATAGAATTCTTTAGAGCTTTTCTTAACAATACCGCAGCAAAGCTCATCATAGATGATTTCGTGTAATCGCTCTCTTTCTTCGCTGGGAGGTACGACGACTTCAATGCCATATTTCTTCCGCAAACGATCTTTATAGAAAGGTTTCTCCATCGTGAAATTAGTGCCAAGTAAACCCACTGAACTAATTTTATCTTTGATCAATTTCTCTCCAGTAGCGTCCGCTATATGGAGAATCGGTATCTTTATATGGTTGGTAATTTCTGGAGCAACAATGTGCATTGTATTTGTGCAAATAATTAAGAAGTCCGCACCGGCAACCTCGACTGATTTCGCCGCTTTTTTGAGAATAGCAGCTGTAGCCTCCCAGTCTCCAGCGTGTTGCAACTGCTCGATTTTTTCGAAATCTAAACTCTTTAAAATTATTTCAGCAGAATGAAGTGACCCT
>ERZ802830.2500-NODE-2500-length-16543-cov-8.24739_pt1 | contig 16543 bp, 11 predicted proteins | sample MGYA00345654_ERZ802830 | MGnify/ENA primary metagenome ERZ802830 (study PRJEB30503, sample SAMEA104212375) | marine metagenome | biome: Westerlies Biome; feature: [SRF] surface water layer (ENVO:00010504) within the epipelagic zone...; material: water...
TCTCTACTTCATATCCAATAGGTGTCGATACATGCACATTAAAATCTAATAATTCAGCAGCTTGAAGCCAGGTATTACAAACATTATTGGAATCTCCTATCCACGCAACAGTTTTACCTTTAATAGACCCTCTTTTTTCTATAAATGTAAAAATATCAGCCAATATTTGGCAGGGATGATATTCGTTAGTAAGGCCATTAATAACAGGCACTCTTGAATTATTTGCAAATCTTTCAATAATATCCTGTTCAAATGTCCTAATCATGACCACATCGCACATTCTAGAGATAACTTGCGCCGCATCTTCAACTGGCTCTCCTCTCCCTAATTGCGAGTCTCTGGTATTTAAATATATTGCATTGCCCCCTAATTGATGCATTCCAGCCTCAAAGGAAAGTCTTGTTCTTGTGCTTGCCTTCTCAAAGATCATCACTAAAGATCTATCTTCAAGTGGCCAATATTTCTCATAGGCTTTGTATTTTGATTTGATCCATTTTGTTTTTTCAAAAATAATCTCTAACTCTGAGGAAGTTAAGTTATTAAATTCAAGAAAGTGCTTAACAGCCATTTTTAATTTTTCTCTATAAAATTGATAATCAATGTGCTTAATTTATCCACTAAAAATTGAGATTCACTCTTATTTATAATTAGTGGAGGCAACAACCTTATAACATTATCAGCAGTTACATTTATTAATAGCTTTTCCTCTAAAGCTATTTGAATTAAATCATTACATGGAATAGATAACTCAATACCTAACATCAGACCTATATGTCTAATTTTTTTAACCAGTTTATACCCCTGAAGGTTTTTTTCTAGTTCTTTGGCTATAAAATCCCCTTGTATAATTGCATTCTCCATAAGAGACTCTTTTTTAATAGCTTTCAGTGTTACTGATGAAGATACACAAGCTAACGGATTCCCTCCAAATGTTGATCCATGTTTTCCTGGGACCATTAGATTAGATGTTTTTTTATTAGTTATGCAAGCACCAACGGGTACTCCAGACGCTAATCCTTTTGCAAGGGTTACTACATCGGGTTTAATTTTACTGTGCTGAAACGCAAACCATTTCCCTGTTCTGCCAATCCCACATTGAACTTCATCGAAAATTAAAAGCCAATTATTGATATCACAAATTTTTCTAAGATTAGAAAGATAGCTACTCAAGTTTTTAGGTATATTGATACCGCCCTCACCTTGAATTGGTTCTAACATTATGGCTACAATATTATTTTTTTGATTCGCAATCTTTTGAATTGAAGCAATATCATCATAAGGAACTCTAATAAAGCCAGGCATTAAAGGTTCAAAGCCAGCTTGAGCCTTTCTACTTCCTGTTGCAGACAAAGTGGCCATACTTCTGCCGTGCCATGCTTTATCCATTACTATAATGTCAGGTGAATGGATCTTTTGTTTATGGCCATGAAGTCTTGCAATTTTAATTGCTGCTTCATTTGCTTCGCATCCTGAATTACAGAAAAAAGCTGAAGATAATTGGGAAAGACCTGCTAATTCTTCTGCCAATAGGGATTGTTCATCTATATTGTAATAATTAGATACATGAATTAACTTGGATACTTGCTGAGTCAAAGCTTTAACAAGCTCTGGATGATTATGGCCTAGAGTATTAACAGCTACACCAGAAAGTGCATCAAGATATTTTTTTCCATGTTTATCGAACAGCCACACTCCTTCTCCTTTTTCAAAAGAGACAGGAAGTCTGTTGTAAGTATTTAATAAATTATTATTTTTTAAATTCATAATTAGAAACAAAAACGGCGACTTAAAGCCGCCGTTAGAAAATTAGGTGGCTTTATAAACCAAGTAATGCACGATGTGACAAACCATTTGTCATTAAAAGTAACATTGGTATGGATAATAATGTATTTGTTCTTGATGCTAATAAAGCAACTCTTCTTGCCTTACCTTTCTCCTCATCAGTTGCTTTTTTCATACCTAAAACCTTTTGTTGGTTTGGCCATATAAGCACCCAAACATTAAACAACATAATGGTTCCGAACCAAGAACCTAAACCGATTGCCTCATATCCGTTTTGTAATAAAAATGCATCTGAGAAGTTTGCGCCAAGTAATGCTGCTCCAGCAAGCCATGTTGCTAATGCTGCCCATCTAAACCACAACAATGCAAGGGGAGCTACATGCTTAGTTATTCCACCAGCACTTCCATCAGCTGCTGCAGCTTTTAAGGCTGGGACTTGTACAAAGTTAAAGTAATATAAAAGTCCAATCCAAGCAATACCAGCAATAGCATGGAACCATCTCAGGATGCCATAATAAATAGACGCTGGGGAGGAGGCCAAAGCAAATATAACTATTACACTAAGAATTACACCAGCAATGATTGTGCCCTTAATTGAATCCAGTGGATTGTTCATATTTAAATATCCTTTTATATAACTCTATAAATTTTAAAGATATGATTATACTTAAACTTGTATAATTAATATACTCCAAATCAATTTATTTTTAATATGCCAAAACTCCAAAAAGGCTTCCTTTGGATGCTCATAGCCACATTATTTTTTTCCATCATGGGAGCATCGGTAAAATTAGGAAGTGAAAATTTCTCTCCAGTTGAGTTAGTGTTTTATCGCTCTGCCGTAAGCTTATTTTTTATTATCCTAATCATGAAAAGGAATAGTGTGACATTTCATACAAATTTCTTGAAGCTTCATATGAAAAGATCTTTAGTAGGTTTTTTCTCCCTTATCTTATTTTTTTATGCGATTACCCATCTCCCGCTAAGTACAGCAATATCATTAAACTATACATCCCCACTTTTTGTAGGACTTTTATTACCCTTTATTCTCAAGAGGAAGCTTAATTTTAAAATTTTCTTAATGATTTTTATTGGATTTATAGGAGTATTTTTTATACTAAAACCATCTTTCCATAATCAAAGCCTAATTGCAGGTTGTATAGGAGTTCTCTCTGGTCTTGGGGCGGGGGTAGCATACCTTTATGTAACCCAGCTAGGTCAATTCAAGGAGCCTGATGCTAGAACAGTATTTTTCTTTACGCTTATATCGACATTAGGCTCAGGTATGCTTCTAATAAATCAAGATATACACACTCCCGTTATATCTGATTTTTATATACTTTTGTGTCTTGGAGGATCAGCAACAATCGCTCAGATTGCAATCACCAGAGCATATCGTGTTGGAAATACTTTGGGTAATGCTAGCCTTTCTTATTTAACTATAATTTTTTCAGCACTTATTGGAGTTTTATTCTTTAAGGAAATGATTGATTTTTTTAGCCTAGTAGGAATGCTTCTCATCATTGGAAGTGGAATTTTCGTTTCTATAAAACAATCAAGGTTCAAGTAACCCACATCGAATGGCAATTAAAGCAATCTCAGCCGAATTATTAGCATTTAACTTCTGTTTAATATTATAGAGATGTGTTCCTACTGTTCGTGGGCTAAGACAAATTGTTTCTGCAATTTCATTGGTACTTTTTCCCTTAGCGAGCGCAATAAAAACTTCAAACTCTCTATCTGACAAAACTTCAACCGGATTATTTTCTCCAGATAGCTGGGTTATTGCCATTTGTTGAGCAATGGACGATTCTAGATATTTTGTACCTTTTTGAACTGACCTTATTGCCTTAATGAGTTCTTCTGCAGCACTTCTTTTTGTTAAATAGCCTAACGCCCCTGCGTTTAATGCTCTTTTTGGATGTACTGAATCTTCGTGAGCGGAAAGTACAAGAATTTTTGCATTTTTATCATGAGCCAATATCCTTTCAATAGCTTCTAATCCCCCTATACCTGGCATAGTTATATCCATAATAGTAATATCAGGTTTATGTTCTTTGTAAGATTTAATACCTGCTTCGCCAGACTCTGCCTCAGCTATTACATGCATATCTTGTTCTGAGTCTATAAGCATTTTAAATCCCATTCTCACCACTGAATGATCATCGACTAATAAAACTTTCATGTTACTCATAGAGCTCCTATATATCCAATGGGATAGAAATATTAATTGACGTACCCTCTTTTTTCACACTTTTAATAGAAATATTTCCATTTAAAGCCTTAATTCTCTCTTGCATGCCAATCAAACCAAATTGCTTTGTTTTATTTAGTAATTTAGTATCAAAACCAATCCCGTCATCTGTAAAATTTAATTTTAGGTCTTTTTTAGTATGATTCAAGCTTATTGTTATATTTTTTGCATTCGCATGCTTAAAACAGTTATTCATTGCCTCTTGAATAACACGATAAATATTAATATTTATGATTTCGCCCAAATGATCAAGCTTATCTCCTACATTTAAATCAATATTAATTTCTTTGTTTTGGTTCTGGTAATTACTTATCATATCTTTTAATGTCTCACTTAAACCAAGGTTATCTAAAGCCCCAGGCCTAAGCTGTCTTATAATGCTATGCATCCCGTCATAGATTTGATTTGCCGCAGATGTTACCGAGTTTGCAGCTTCCTCAATATCCTTATTTTTTCCTTTTGTGCGGTTCGTTATATTTGCTGCAAATATCTTTATAGCTGAGACATATTGACCTAATTCATCATGTAACTCCCGAGCTAGGCTTCTCCGCTCATCTTCAATATGATCTTGTATGATGGCAGTTAATTCTCTATTTTGTCTCAATTCCTTTTGTGATTTTTTGGCCAGCAATTTCTCCGAAAGGTCCCTCATACTAACAATATCTCCAATTATTTTATTGGTTTTTGTATCAATCAATGGGGATGCCGAAATTGATACATCAATTAATTTTCCGTCTTTAGTTAATCTTTTAGTTTCATAGTTAGTTATTGATTTTTCTTTCTTAAAAATTGTGAGCAGTTTTTGAAAATCTTTTTTTAGATCTGATGGAACAATTATTTCTGCTGATTTACCAATAATTTCGTCCCTTTTATAACCAAATATAGTCTCCGCAGAATGATTCCAAAAAGAAATTTTTAAATTTTTATCATGCATAATAATTGCATCCGCAGTTTGTTCTGCAATAGATGCGAGTCTTTGATTTTCATTAACTTTTGCTTCAAGTGAATCGCCCATTTTATTAAAGTTATTAGAAATAGAGTTAAATTCTGGTAATTCAAATTTTGGTAACCTTATATTCAAGGATCCACTACCCATTGATTCAATTGCTTTTAGCATTGGCTTGATTGGTTCGAGCCATTTTCCTAAGAGGAAGTAAATAAAAATATTGATCATAATCAAACCAAGGATTGCTATATAAAAAAGTCTGCTCATCTCAACCCAAGCTTCTTTGATTGTACCAATTGGGCTAGTCTCTACAATAAGCCTTCCAAATCTTATGAGGCGACTATTAATATTAGGTTCTGGGGCTAAAAACTTAACAAACCACTTTGGGGGATGCGTATTTTTTCGGTAAGTACTCTCCGGCGATTTATAAAGTAATTTACCTTGAAGGTTATATAACGAAATTCTATTACTTCGAACATAACCTAAATCCTCAAGAAATCTCTGCATGACTATATGCGTATCACCCCAATCTGGATTCTGAACTGAGCTTATAATAACTGAATCCAAAAGCTGTAAAGTTACTTTATTTGCTGCCTCAACTCCCTCATCAATAGATTGTTTAGAGGCAAATATAAGAATGATACTCAAAACTAATATGAATGAGACCATGATCATGGATATTAAAACATTAAGTCGAAGTCTTAAAGGCATTATATTTATCTAGATTTATTTTATTTTTCTCAGTGAATACTTGTATCATAAGCCTTTAATATTATACAAGTGCAAAAAACATTATTTTTACATTTACGTTAAAGACTAAATAAATGTTTTATTTTTTTATCAGTCTTCTTTATCATCTGTAAGAATAATATTAAATTTAAGGTAACTACTAAATGGGTATCGAGTCTATTAATAATGAAGGAAGAGTATTTAATCCAAGTGACGAAACAGTAAATACAGCTAATGTATCAGGTATGGATAGTTACAAAGTTATTTGTAATAAATTTACAAATAACTATGAAGAAAGCTGGGGGAAATTGGCCCGTGACCTTTTATTATGGGAAAAACCATTTACAAAGATTCTAAATGAAGACAGAGCTCCTTTTTACAAATGGTTTGAGGATGGAAAAATAAATGCCTCATATAATTGCTTAGACAGGCATCTAAAAAAACAACCTAATAAATTAGCATTTATTTTTGAAGGTGATGATGGGTTAATCAAAACTATCACCTATAAAGATCTTTATCATAAAGTTTGCGAGTTTGCCAACGGACTCAAAACTTTAAGCTTAGATGTTGGTGATAGAGTTATCATTTATCTTCCTATGACTATTGAGGCGGTAATTGCTATGCAGGCATGCGCACGCATAGGTCTGACTCATTCTGTCGTATTTGGTGGTTTTTCCTCCAAAAGTATTCAAGAGAGGGTGATTGATGCTGAGGCGAAGCTCATTATTACTGCAGACTATCAATTTCGTGGTGGGAAAAAAATACCACTTAAAACTACAGTTGATGATGCAATTGCTATGGGGGGATGTACAACTGTTCAAAAAATTATTTCCTTACAAAGAACTGAAGAGGATATCAGTCTAAATTCAGATGATATTTTGTGGTCTGATTTAATCAAAAATCAAAAAGATGAATGTGATCCAGTTTTTGTGGATGCCGAACATCCTTTATTTATTTTATACACCTCTGGATCAACAGGCACACCAAAAGGCGTTCAACACTCAACTGCAGGTTATCTTCTTCATGCAATGAATACCTCCAGGTGGACTTTTGATTTAAAAGATGATGATATTTATTGGTGTACAGCTGATGTTGGATGGATAACTGGTCACAGTTATGTGACTTATGGCCCAACTGCTATGGGTGCTACACAAGTAATCTTTGAGGGTGTCCCAACTTATCCAGATGCAAGTCGGTTTTGGCAAATCATTGAAAAACACAAAATAAGTATATTTTACACCGCACCTACAGCTATCAGGGCACTTATAAAGGCGTCTGAAGTAGATCCTGAAACTCACCCAAAACATTTCAACTTGGCATCCTTAAGATTGTTGGGGACAGTTGGGGAGCCTATTAATCCAGAAGCTTGGGTGTGGTATTACAAAGCAGTCGGTAATGAAAAATGTCCGATTGTTGATACATTTTGGCAGACAGAAACAGGTGGGCATGTAATTACTCCTTTACCGGGAGTCACTCCCTTAGTTCCAGGCTCTTGCACGCTTCCATTTCCCGGAATAGATATTGATGTTGTTGATGAGACAGGTAAAGAAATAGAATGGGGTAATGGAGGATTATTGGTAATTAAAAAACCATGGCCCTCGATGATAAGAAATATTTGGGGTGATCCCGAAAGATTTAAAAAAAGCTATTTTCCTGATGAGCTAGGTGGAAAATTATATTTGGCGGGTGATGGGGCTGTAAGAAATAAAGATAACGGTTACTTCACTATAATGGGAAGAATTGATGATGTGCTTAATGTGTCAGGTCATAGACTAGGTACTCAAGAAATTGAATCTGCACTTGTTGCAAATAATCAAGTTGCTGAAGCGGCTGTAGTAGGTCGCCCACACGATGTTAAAGGAGAGTCGATAGTTGCATTCGTTGTTTTAAAATCAAAAAGACCTGACAGCAGTAATGTTAAAGATATTATTTTAGGCCTAAGAGAATGGGTAAGTAACGAAATCGGACCGATAGCTAAGCCTGATGAAATTCGCTTTGGTGATAATTTACCTAAAACTAGATCAGGTAAAATTATGCGACGCCTTTTAAGATCCATTGCGAAAGACGAAGAAATTACTGCTGATGTTTCCACTCTTGAAAATCCAGCAATATTAGACCAACTAAGGGAAAAGCTATAATATATTGAAGATTAAATTTATTTTGCATGCAAAACACATCAAGGTGTTTTTTTACTTCTACCTCATAATTAATTAACGCATTTATACAAAATACTATGACCGATTTATCTTTGGCACAAAAATATATCCTAAGTCCAGCTGGGCTAGTTAATCAAGATCTTGATTCAATTCTTGATAAAATGATTAGCAACACCATTGATTATGCTGATTTATACTTTCAATACTCCAAAAATGAATTCTGGTCACTAGAAGATAGTGCCGTAAAAAATGGAAGCTTTTCAATCGACCAAGGAGTAGGAATGCGATCTATTGCTGGAGAGAAAACAGCCTTTACTTACTCCGATGAAATCTCTTTAAATATTCTGGAAAGTGGTACAAAAATTGTAAAAAGTATTAATGCAAGTAACCAAAATTCTTCATACGACGATCAAAAGAAAAAAGGTAAGCATAATTTATATAATCCGATCAATCCCATTGATAGTATTGAAAGTGCTGAAAAAATTATACTTTTAGAAAAAATTGAATCTATAGCAAAAAAATTAAATCCTCACATTGTTAAAGTATCAGCATCCTTAGCATCACAGTTTGACGTCATTCTTATAAAAACTTTTACCGGAGAGCTAGTAGAGGATATTAGACCTTTGGTTAGGTTATCAATAAGTGTAATTGTTGAAAAAAATCAGCGAAGAGAACAAGGTTCCTCTGGAGGTGGTGGTAGATATGCATTGGATTATTTTACTGACGAAGTGCTTCATGAATATGCATCGACGGCAGTAAATCAGGCGATTGTTAATCTAGATGCAATGCCTGCCCCTGCTGGTTCTATGACAGTCGTTCTTGGTTCAGGATGGCCAGGGATTTTACTTCATGAAGCTATTGGACATGGTTTGGAGGGTGATTTTAATAGAAAAGGTACGTCAGCATTCAGCGGAAAAATTGGTACTAAAGTTGCAAGTCCTGAAGTTACTGTTGTAGATGATGGAACAATTCCAAATAGGCGAGGTTCCTTGAATGTGGATGATGAAGGAAATGCCACCTCAAGAACCACTCTCATAGAAAATGGTAAGTTGGTTGGCTATATGCAAGATGCAATGAATGCAAATCTTATGAATGCATCGGTTACTGGAAACGGAAGAAGAGAATCATACGCCCACCTCCCTATGCCTAGAATGACAAATACATTTATGCTTAATGGTAAGCATGAACCAGAAGAAATTATTAAATCTGTAGACGATGGAATTTATGCAAATAATTTTGGTGGTGGTCAAGTGGATATAACCAGTGGTAAATTTGTTTTCTCTGCATCCCAGGCATGGGTCATTAAAAACGGTAAATTAATCCATCCAATCAAAGGAGCATCGATTGTGGGAAACGGCCCTGAAATTCTTAATGAAGTGAGTATGGTAGGTAACGACATGCAATTAGACACAGGCGTTGGTACATGTGGTAAAGATGGACAAAGCGTTCCAGTTGGTGTTGGTCAGCCAACATTGAAAATCGACAACATCATTGTTGGCGGAACGAATTAACTTTAAAGCATTTATAGAATTACTTTACTCGATTTTTATATTCAAATGTTCTAGTATCGATCTCTATTTTATCTCCAGTCTCACAAAATAAGGGTACCATTAACTCAAAGTCTGTGCTTATTTTGGCTTGCTTGAGAACTTTTCCTGAAGTTGTATCACCCTTTACAGCAGGTTCAGTATAGGTAATTTCTCTCACAACTGAATTTGGTAATTCAACAGAGATTGGTTTGTCCTCATAAAAAACAACATCGCACTCCATACCATCCTCTAGAAACTTTAAGGCTTCACCCATATTATCTTTCTCAACCTCGTATTGATTAAATTCTGCATCTAAAAATATATAATTCGGCTCGGCAAAGTAAGAGAAGGTTACTTCTTTTTTTTCTAAAATAATTAAATCAAATTTATCAGTTGCCTGAAATATAGTCTCGGTAGTATTTCCTGTAAGTAAGTTCCTCATCTTCATCTTAACAATAGCTGCGTTTTGTCTTCTACCAGATTTTGAAACATTATATTCTGATTTATGAACTACCATTGGAGACGAATCCACCATAATGACATTTCCTACCCTTACCTCTTGTGCAGTTTTCATTTATTTTATCTCTTTATTAAATTATCGGAGAATTATACTTTAATAATATCTAATACTTAATATCTAAAATAGAGTAAACGCGCTCACCATCTTGTGTCTTAATCTCAATAATATCATCTACACTTTTACCTATTAATGCCTTTGCTAAGGGAGATATCCAGCTTATGTAATCTGTTTGATGATTAATTTCAACCTTACCAACAATTCTAATTTTTAACTTGGATTGTTTTATCTCATCAAATAAAGATACATAAGCACCAAAGAAAACTTTATTTTTATCTATTTTATTATCTAAATGAACGATGCTCGAATCTTCTATATTAGTTAACAAAAATTTTATTCTAGCGTCAATTTGCCGTAACTTTTTTTTCCCATAAATATAATCTCCATTCTCACTACGATCTCCGTTTCCTGCAGCCCAACTTATAGTCTTAACTAATGTGGGTCTTTCGTTTTTTATTATGTGTGAGAGTTCATCCTGAAGAATCTTAAAACCCTCTGCAGTTATGTAATTTTTTTCGTTTACCATTTTTAAAAACCTTAACTTAATTACAGGTTACAATAAAATTTCTATGATGAAAGAATCCTACAACTATGTAATATGTGAAAATGAGAATCAAGCCTATGATATTCGGCTAACCTTTAAAAAACAATCAAAAAATAGTGCATTAAAGGTGCCCAAAATTGAAACATTAGATATTTGGTTGGCTAATGCATATCAAGATTATCTGTTGAATGAAAGTACCCATAAGGAACTGTATCTACTTAACGGCATAGAAGAAAAAATTATATGGGAAAAGATCATAAAAAATGATCTCAAAAAAAGACAAGACAATACAGTATCTGATATTACGAATATTGCTCAACAAGCAATTAATGCAAATAGGAATATATCAACATATGAGATAGATGAGGCTGAGCTTAAACAAAATATAACCTATAAAGAGCCAAAATATTTTTTGGAGTGGAGGCAGAGCTTTAAAAAAGAATGCGACGAAAAAAATCTTGCCACTAAATATGATTTTATAAGTATCTTTACTAATTTACAGCAAGACAAAGAAATAATTAAAGATGAAAAAATACTATTCATAAACCTAGACACTAATAAAAAAAGCCATCAAAAGCTATTTAACCAGTTAAAGCAGGTAAATATTGTCACTAATGACTTGGATGAGAATAAATCAAAGGGACATGTTAATTATCAAGGATACCAGAACTATGAGCACGAAATATCTGCTGTCATAAAGTGGATTAAAGATAAATTATCAAAAAATCAACAAAAATTACTAATAATGTCACCAGCACTCGAAAAATTTCAAGTAAAGATTCAAAATGAAATAGACAGAAATATTCAACCAATAATTTTTAAAGATATTCGATCTGAGAGCGTTACTAATAGCAGCCTCAAAAGGTCATTATCAGCAGAACCGATAATTCGTGCTGCCTTAATTTTAATAAATTTAAATGAGGAAAAACTTATACCAATACAGGAAATATGTGAGATCTTACTATTTAATAATTGGATAGATAATAAGACTGTTATAAGCAGGGAATATTTAGCACATCAACTTAAAAGTACCAAAAAAAAGTTTATCTCGTTATTTGAACTTCAAAATCTTTTAAAAGCATCATTACATATAAGCCAAGATGAAGATCGAAAAATACTTCAAGATACCTTCAATATAATACAAAATAATCGTAAAAACTGGCATAAAAAAAGGGAAAGTTTTTATTGGAGCGAGCTTATAACTCAATATTTGAAAAAATTAAATTTTGGTCAAATTAATAATTTATTATACTTTGAAAACAATAATTTAAAATATTTTTTTAAGGTAATTAATTATATCAATTCAAGTAAAATTATTACTCAAAATTTAACACTTAATGAGTACTCTACCTACCTTGAATATTATTTAGAAAATTATATTCCTAGCCAACCAAACGAAGATGCATTTATCGATATATATGGATTTTATGAAAATCCTACGAATGAATACGATGCAATATGGTTAATGAATATGAATGATAATTTCTGGCCAAATAAAGAGGGATTTAACCCTTTTTTATCAAAAAAATTACAGGATAAATATAATTTATTTAACGATACATATAACAATGACATTTATTCCCATAAGATAGAGAGGTTATCAAAATTAACGTCGCAATTAACAATTTCATTTGCGCTTAAGGATAACGATACCTTATTAACTGCATCGCTTTATAAACCAGATATAGTACAAATTTTCCCTTCAAATGAAAAAAAACCATCATCACTTATAAATAATCAACACTTTATCGATGATTATCAAGCAACTCCAATAAAAGTCATTGATGAAATAATGATTAAAAGTGGGAGAACCTGCCTTGAAAATCAAAAGAAATGTCCAGCCTGGGCCTTTTATGCCAATAGATTAGGTTGTTCAATATATCAGGTAGATGATCAGGATGAAGTGTCAAGAACAGCGGAAGGAATTCTAACTCATAGAGCATTAGAGCTATTTTGGCAAAAATTCAAGTCCCTAGATTTATTGTTATCAATAGATGAATTAACGCTTAAAGAAGAAATTAGTATTTGTATTAGCGTTGCTTTAAAAGAGTTTGCATCGGATCATAGTGAAATTGATAGTCGGCTTTTATTCATGCAGTGTAAACACTTGGAAAATTTACTTTTTAGATGGCTTTCTGAGGAAAAAAAACGGCCTAAATTTAGTATTAATAATCTAGAAATGTGGGCAGAAGTAAAAATACATAAGCTTAAATTTAAAGTACGTGTAGACCGTATTGATAATATTCACGAAAAATATCATTTATTGATTGACTATAAAACAGGGAAACAACCTACCACAAGAAAAGCTCTATTTTCTAACGATTTAACAGACCTACAGATTCCAATTTATGCATGCTTTGTGCCTTTAGATAATCTTATTGGCGTTGCAATTGGGCATATGAACCGGGATAAAATTAATCTTTATGGCATAACATCTCCAAATGTAGAAATCATTACAAAACAGCTTAGCTCTAAAATTGATCATCCAGACATTAGTGATTGGGAAAGCTTATTATCTTTGTGGCAAAAACACCTTGAAAAACTTGCTGAACAGTTCTTATCTGGAGATGTTTCTGTCACTTTCAATGAAAAAATAGATTTTACTTATTGCGATATATTGCCGTTGTTAAGATTAGCTGAAAAAAAATATCAGTTTGAACAATATGAATAAAAAAATTCAAAGTCCTCTTGATCAAAATGTGAGGGAAAAAGCTGTTGGCAAGGGCTCCTTCATTGTGCAAGCTCCTGCAGGGTCAGGAAAAACATCATTATTAATAAAGCGATTCTTAAATTGTTTGTTAGAAGTTCGATCGCCAAAAGAGGTAATAGCGCTTACCTTTACTAATAAAGCTGCTTCTGAAATGGAACAACGATTAAAGCAGGTATTAAAAGGCGAGGTTAAGAATCAAGAAATAAAGGATTTAGTTAAAAAAATATCAAAGCAAGCATTAATTAATAAATGGAGCGAGAACTATATTGACTCTCTTATGGTAATGACAATTGATAAGCTTGCCCTCAAATTAATCCAACAAACGCCTATTTTAAGCAAATCAGGAGTAAATTTCTTAACCGATGAAGATCCCGACGAAATATATAGAGAGGCTATCAAAGAATCAATAACATCGTATGCGGATAATGATACGTTATTTAAGTACTTTAATTATGATTACCATAAACTAACAGAGCAATTATTAATACTTATTAAAAAAAGGGATCAATGGCTACCGATAATAAGTTCTTTTGTAACTAAAAATGATGTAGATATACAAGAACAATATACAAGATATTACACAAATGAAATAAAACATTGGGTGAAACAAAAAATTGAGCCCATATTCTCAGAAGAGGAAATAATAGAGCTTGAAATAATAGTAAATTATTCTGCAGACAATAAGGAAATTTCAAAGACAAATAACCTAAGGTATTCAAAGAATCCAGAATTTTGGTTTTACTTTCGCGACTTAATTATCAGCAAGGATGGCAAAACAATACTAAAAAGATTTACACATACAAGTGGATTTCCATCGACAGATGATGGAAAGAAAATAAAAAATAAATTATTAAATATTTTGAGTAAAAAAAATAATAAAATCAATATTTTAGTAGAATTTTATAATGTTGTTTATACAGATAAAATACAAGATATATTTCCCATTATTATAACATTTAGCACACTACTAGTAGATATGATTGCAAGGCTAAACGAAAAATTTAATACCCAAAGAGTCGTCGATTTTACTCAAATAATGGGTAACGCGGTTGAGGCTTTAAGAGATACCCACCTCCCCCTAATATTAGATCAAAATATCTCTCATATTTTGATTGATGAATTTCAGGATACCAACGAATCCCAACTTAATTTTTTGGAGCTTTTAACAGAAAATTTTTCTGGTAATACTCATAAATCTTTTTTTGCTGTTGGTGACCCCATGCAATCTATCTACAGATTTAGAAAAGCAGAAGTAGAAATTTTTAGTAGGGTTCAAAAAATTGGTATTGGCGATTTAAAACTGCAATCACTTTTTCTTAAAGTTAATTTTCGCTCAAACAAAAGTATTATAAATTGGCTTAATAATAATTACTCTAAGGTATTTCCTTCGCTAAATATTGCTGATGAAGGATCAATACCCTACTCTAGTTCTGAATCAAATGATAACAATACAGATCAGGGTATTTTTCTGAACCCTCTAATATCATCTGCTGAAACTAAAAAAGAATTATATGAGGCTGAGGCTTTGTATGTTTTAGCCTTAATCAAGGATATTAAAAGGAAGAATGATGATGCTGATATTGCCGTTCTTACAAGATCGCGAACACATCTTAATGAATTAATAACTTTAATAAATAAAAAAGATTCTTCTCTTCCAATAGATGCTATTGAAATATCAAAAATTCAGTCAAACCAAACCTTTCAAGATATTTATTCTTTAACTAAAGCTTTATACAGCCTAAACGATAGAGTTAATTGGATATCCATCCTAAAATGTCCTTGGTGTGGATTAACCGTAAATGACCTTGCTTTATTGTTCGAAGAGGATCATAAATCAACAGTATGGGAGATCATCAATAATAAAAACAAAACAAATAGATTAAATAATGATAGTCAAAAAAGATTATATTTTTTTATTAATATTATTCAAACTAATATTCAATACCGTGGAAGGGTTGCACATAGATATTTCATAGAGAGTATTTGGAGACAATTGCATGGTGAGGAATCAATGATTGATACAAATGATATTAAAAATATTGACCTCTTTTTAGATTTATTAGATCAATCTAGCAATACATTATCTATTGATTTCTTAAAATTAGAGCGATTAATTAAAAACTTATATAAATCAGAAACAAGTACAGAAAAAAATCCAATAAAATTTTTAACCATTCAAAAATCCAAGGGATTGGAATTCGATTGTGTAATTATTCCCAATCTTAATAAAGGTAGCAGAACCGAAATACAAGATTTAATACTTTACGATAAATCAACTTTATCAATCAAGCATCCAACAAACAATAAAAATCTTCATACCTACCATTCTTACAAAGAGAAAAAAAGGCTAGATAATGAAAAAATACGATTGCTTTATGTTGCAATTACTAGAGCTAAAAATAAATGCTATCTAATAGGAACTATAAAAAAGGATGGGGATAAACTTATTCCTAAATCAGGGACATTTATGGAGATCTTATGGCCATTTATGAATGATAAATTTACAGAAATTGATGTTCCGGAATCAATACATAGCTATGAAGATTTTATTCCAAAACTTAGAAGATTAAATAGTGACTTTTTTACTAAAATTAACCCTGTCACCAATAAAAAGGATATTGAAGTAATTACATTTTCTTACTCATCTAATAATCAAGATATACAAAGATTTACAGGAAATATTGTTCATAAATATTTAGAAATTATAATTAAAAAACAATTAGATATAGATATAATATTAAGTAATAAATTAGGTTATATTGAATCACTCTTTATTGCTCAAAATTACAATAAGGATGACATTGATATAGCCTTAAATGTAGTAAAACAATCTATAAAGATGCTCAAAGAAAGCATAGATGGGCAATGGATTTTCCAACATCATTTAAATGATAAATCTGAAGTGCATTATCTTTTAGAACAAGAACATACTTTTAACCACTTAATTCCAGACAGAAGTTTTATTGATAATAATGTTCAATGGATTGTTGATTATAAAACCCCTTTTCTTCCAATTAAAGATCTTAGTGGTGAAGCCAAAAAACATCGCTCACAACTTAATTTATATGAAAATATTTTTAAGGATGATGACTTGATGATTCAAAAAGCTATATATTTTGCTCCGCAAGGGAGGTTAATTAAACTGTAATCTCTTTTATTGTTTTGGTAATAAATTTTACTCGCCTTGCAACATCCTCCTCTTCTAATAAGATTTTAATCTTATCAGGTCCATTCATTTTAAATCTTTGATCATTTTGTAATAAATCAATTATTTTTATTGGGTCAATATCTGCATTTTTTTTAATTGTTATTTCTG
>ERZ802830.2501-NODE-2501-length-16532-cov-6.73569_pt1 | contig 16532 bp, 16 predicted proteins | sample MGYA00345654_ERZ802830 | MGnify/ENA primary metagenome ERZ802830 (study PRJEB30503, sample SAMEA104212375) | marine metagenome | biome: Westerlies Biome; feature: [SRF] surface water layer (ENVO:00010504) within the epipelagic zone...; material: water...
TGAGAGCAGATCCAAAGGAAATCGCCGAGCATCTGATGCTAATTGATCTCGGTCGCAACGATGTGGGGCGAGTGTCCCAGGCCGGTTCCGTTGAGGTGATTGAACGCTTCGCCATCGAGCGTTACTCCCATGTCATGCATTTATCCTCCACAGTAGAGGGCAAACTCCAGCCCAACAATTCTGCCATGGACGTGCTGCGCGCCACGCTGCCCGTGGGCACCTTGTCCGGCGCACCCAAGGTTCGAGCCATGGAGATTATCGACGAGCTAGAGCCGGTTAAGCGCGGTATTTACGGCGGCGCCGTGGGATATCTGGCTTGGAATGGCAACATGGACACCGCCATCGCCATTCGCACGGCGGTAATTAAAGATGGCTATCTCTATATCCAAGCGGGGGGCGGCATCGTCCACGACTCGGTGCCCAGACTGGAGTGGAAAGAAAGCCTAAACAAAGGTCGAGCAATCTTTCGCGCAGCAGCCATGGCCGAGAACCGCATGGTCCATCCCGAGCTTGAGAACACGGGAGGTCAGTCATGATTCTAATGATCGACAACTATGACTCGTTCACCTTTAACGTTGTGCAGTACCTACTGGAACTGGGCGCCGAGGTGGCGGTTAGACGCAACGATGAAATAACCATAGCCGACATCGAAGCCATGGCGCCGCAAAAAATCGTCATCTCGCCTGGGCCCTGCACCCCCAACGAGGCCGGAGTTTCGTTAGACACAGTGGCCTACTTTGCCGGCAAAATTCCGCTGCTAGGCATTTGCCTTGGACATCAAAGCATCGGCCAGAGCTTTGGCGGTGACATCGTTCGAGCCAAGGCCGTGATGCACGGCAAAACCTCCATGATTCACCATAACGGTAGCGGCGTATTTGCCGAACTGGCGAATCCGTTCGAGGCAACGCGCTATCACTCTCTGGTCGTCGCTCCTGAAACCATGCCCGACTGTTTGGAGGTCACGGCATGGACGGAAGAAAACGGTGAGATGGACGCGATCATGGGTCTGCGTCATCGCGAACTCGATGTCGAGGGGGTGCAGTTTCATCCAGAATCAATACTCACCGAGCACGGTCATCAATTGTTGAATAATTTTTTGCAGCGATAGGAACAACCCATGAACATACCGCAGGCGCTCGCTCAAATCGTCGAAGGCAAGGATCTTAGCCAAGATGATGCGGCAGCCGTTTTTCTGCAAATCATGTCCGGCGAGGCGACCCCGGGGCAGATCGGTGCGCTCCTTGCCGCGCTTCGCGTCAAGGGCGAAGCCGCCGAGGAGATCGCTGGTGCGGCCCTCACCATGCGCGCGCTGTCGACAAAGGTACCCGCGGCAAGTGAGACCTTGGTCGACACCTGCGGTACCGGGGGCAGTGGCAGCAAACTTTTTAACATCTCAACCGCAGCGGCCTTCGTTGCGGCAAGCGCCGGTGCGAAGGTTGCCAAGCACGGCAATCGAAAGATGACCAGTTTCAGCGGCAGCGCCGATGTGCTGGAAGCTGCTGGAGTTTCGCTCTCCTTGACGCCGGAGCAGGTTGCCACCTGCATCGACGAGATTGGTGTCGGCTTTATGTTTGCTCAGGCCCACCACTCGGCCATGCGCTTTGCGGGACCAATTCGACAGGAAATCGGCATTCGCACCCTCATGAATGTGCTTGGCCCGATGACGAATCCCGCCGGGGCAAAGCGCCAGGTCATTGGTGTGTTTTCCAGAGACTGGCAGAACAAGATGGCCGAGGTGCTCAAACTCCTGGGATCCGAACATGCCATGGTAGTTCACAGTGATGGGTTAGATGAATTTCGCTTGGATGCGCCCACTCATGTGGTCGAGCTCAAGGACGGCGTTATTACCGAGTACGTTATTGAACCGGCTCAGCTTGGTCTGGACCCGAGAACCCCGGCTGATCTTGCCGGTATCGTCGCGGATTCAGCTGAATCCAGCCTGGCCTTGGTAAAACAATCTCTCACCGACGACACCAGTGCTGCTGCGGACATCGTAGCCCTAAACGCTGGCGCAGCCATTTATGTCGGTGGTATCGCCAATTCCCTAGAAAACGGTGTAGTCATGGCACAAGACGCTATCTCCAGTGGTCAAGCCAAGGAGCGCCTGGCTGAACTGGTACGCATCACCTCACTGATGGCCGAATCATCGTGAGCACGATCCTTGAGAGAATCATCGCGACCAAGAGGGACGAACTTATTGAGCGCAAGGCCGAGCGCAGCCAGGCCGACCTTGAAACAGAACTCGCAAATGCCTCCCTCCCAGCACCACGAGGTTTTGTTGCCGCTTTGCGCCGCCAAGCTGAACTCAGGCAACCTGGCGTGATCGCGGAAATCAAAAAGGCGTCACCGAGTAAGGGCGTGATTCGCGCAGATTTCGACCCTATGGCCATTGCCCAGGACTATGCGGCTAATGGTGCTAGCTGTTTATCGGTCTTGACCGACGAAGAGTACTTTCAAGGCAAGGACGCCTACCTGCGCGAGGTACGTGCTGCGGTGGATCTGCCAATTATCCGTAAAGACTTCACCATCGACCCATACCAGATTTACGAGGCGCGACTAATGGATGCCGATTGCATCTTGCTCATCGCCAGCGCGCTCTCTAATTCTGAACTAGCCTCGCTGCATGGAACGGCCAAAGATTTAGGTCTCGACGTCTTAATCGAGGTCCATGATCGCGCAGAGCTAGAGGTTGCGCTAACTCTCGACCCAAATCTGATTGGCATCAACAATCGCAATCTAAAGACCTTTGAGACGTCGCTGAACACTACTCTTGAACTCCTCAGCGACATACCAAGGCATACGACAGTGGTTACGGAGAGCGGTATTAGCACGAGGCAAGATATCGAGCTCATGCTCGAACGAGGGGTCTACTGCTTCTTAGTAGGAGAGGCGCTGATGCGGCAACCCAGCCCGGGAGCCGCACTTGCAGCGTTGTTTGATCTGCACTAGCAAATCACTTTAGGTGCGTATGCAACCGCTAGCGAGTGCCGCGAACCACAATATTCTTGCCATTCACTTCTATATCGCCCTGATGCGCAAGCACCTTGATTGCACGACCCACCATTTCTCGTGAGCAACCCACAATCAAACCAATTTCTTGGCGGGTCATGCGAATCTGCATGCCGTCTGGGTGAGTGATCGCACAAGGACCCTTGGCCAGCTGCTGCAGGGCGTTAGCGACACGACCGCTAACGTCCAAAAATGCCAAGTCGCACGCCTTATGATCTGCCGAATGAAGGCGTTGGATAAGCTGATTCGTCAGAGTACGCAGAAGTGCGGGATGCGCCATACCCACTTCCATAAATCGCTCTCTTGAAATGGAAGCCACCGCACAGCCTCCTTTCGAGTTGGCCCAAAAATCCGACCCCTCAGGATCGGTCAAAGCCGTTTCACCAAAGAAATATCCACGACCCAGGTAATCATTGATGATCTGCCGACCATTTTCCGTGTAGGTGTGCAGCGTCACGACGCCATCGACTACCATGTGTATTCGATCGTCGTTCTCGCCGGGCTCAAGCACGACCTCTTTTTGTTTGAATGTGCAAATACTCGCCTCTTGCAGCAGCGCAACCAGCAAACCTTCGTCCAACTTACTAACCGCCGCCAAGCACTTCAGCGACACGGGAAGTAATGCTTCGATACGTGCACGACGCTCCTCAGGGTTAAGGCTTGGCTCTGGTGCAGTGGAATATTTTTCCGACAACCCCTCCATCGCGGATGGCGAATCTATCTGCGAAGCAAGCGCGTCGTGGCGAGCAGTGGCATTTTGGTTGTGCAATGCTGACCTATGATGTCCGTTGTGTTCTGTCGCCTTCATCGAGTCTCTCCTCTTAAGATCTGCAGCGCTGGTGCTTTGCCTTTTGGCTTACCTTGTTGTCGGCCTAGCTTGTTTTCGATTTACCTTGTTTTCGATTTACCTTGCATGCCCTATCTCGTGTTCTGCAGGACTTGCTGCCCTAGGTTGCAAACAAATCAGGTAGCTACTAACAATGTGAACCAGTCGCTTTTTATGCTTTCTCGATGCTATGCCTTAACTCCGAAATCGCGCCTGTGGGATGACAAACGGTAGTAAAATCCCTACCAAATGCGTTCCTAGAGAATTGCCTAGGAGAAATCACCATCAGTTGTCAGCAAAAACTGAATTTCAGCGGTCTTCACCGCAACGACGAAGAGGGAGCCCTATGCAGGTCAAGGTAGATTGGCAGGACAATGTGCACTTTGTTGCTAACAACAATAACGGGCATACAGTCGCCATTGATGGTCCGCCAGAGCAAGGCGGGCAAGATCGCGGGAGTCGTCCCATGGAACTCATGTTGATGGGCTTGGGCGGCTGCACGGCCTTTGATGTTGTCGATATCTTGCGCAAAGGCAGGCAACAGGTAGAGGGCTTGTCGATTTCGATCCATGCCGAGCGCGCAGATACTGTTCCCGCCGTCTTTGAGGCGATCGACATTCACTTTCACATCACGGGCAATGCCCTCGACCCAGCAAAGGTGCAGCGGGCGATTGAGTTATCTGCTCAAAAGTACTGTTCAGCGTCTATCATGTTGGACAGGGCTGGCGTGGTTATTTCGCATTCCTTCGAGCTACAGGAATCCGCCTAGACAGGACCCGGAGCCTGTCGTTGGTTCTGACTCTGGTTCTGATTCTGTCTCTGACTCAGGGGCCAGACCCGGCAGGCTGCTATAAGTGGTATGTGGTTTTTGTCATCACTTTGGCTAATCCACGCATGACACGCTTGACCGACTTGGGAAATTCCTGGCCTCCGTCTGCCAGGGCCTGGGCGCCGTGACGACTCTCGTCAGCGCGCATGGCTTCTAAAACCTTGCGACTTTTCTCGTCGTGCTCCGGCAGGGTCTGCAAATGCTCGTCGAGATGCTGCACCACCTGATCTTCGGTCGCTTCGACAAAACCTAAACTTACTCGGTCCCCCATAAGACCTGCTGCGGCACCCATGGCAAAGGAGAGTCCGAAGAATACCGGATCGAGCAAACTCGGCCTGGCATCCAGTTCACGGAGACGAGACCGGCACCAAACCAGGTGGTCCTGCTCTTCAGCCGCCGCGGACATTAGCGACGCCTTGGCGTTTATATCTGACGCCATCAGCGCCTGTCCCTCATAGAGCGCCTGGGCGCAAACTTCACCGGTATGGTTGACCCTCATCAGACCTGCAACGTGGGAACGTTCTTGTGCCGTCAAATCTGCTTCTGCCACATCCTCTGCAGGGTTGGGCCGAGCCGCCTGATGTATGCCGGTCAAGGTTCGCAAACCTCGGTCAAAGCCAGTGATCCATTCATCGACCCCATGGCTTGCGCGATAATGACGTGTCCTTGCGCTACCCATGAGACACCTCGTTCTCTCTGGTCACTGCCCGATACCCAATATCCTTGCGAAAATAGCGACCCCGCCAACCGATGGATTCGATACGCTCATAGGCACGAAACTGCGCCATGGCCGCGGTATCGCCGAGGCCTACCACACATAGAACCCGTCCTCCGGCGGTTATCACGGCGTCGTTTTCTTTACGGGTACCAGCATGAAACACTTTCGTATCTTCGAGATTTTTGTCTAAACCCGTGATGGGATCCCCAGTTTCATAAGTGCTTGGATAACCCCCCGCCGCCATAACAACACCCAGAGCTGTGCGTGGATCGAAAGCCAAACTATCCGTTTGCAAAGCTCCCGCAGCAGCTTGCTGCAACGCGGGCAGCAAATCACTGCGTAGACGCATCATGATTGGCTGGGCCTCTGGATCGCCAAATCGGCAGTTAAACTCCACCACCTTAATCTCGCCGTCTGGGCTGACCATTAACCCCGCGTACAAAAAACCGCGATAGGGTGAGCCTTCTGCCTGCATGCCTTTCAATGTTGGCAAAATCACTTCTTCCATCGCTCGGTCATGTATCTGCTGGGTCACTACCGGCGCTGGCGAATAGGCACCCATACCACCCGTATTCGGGCCGCGATCTCCGTCATCCCGCGCCTTATGATCTTGCGACGAGGCAAAAGGAATGGCCTTGGTGCCATCGCACAAACAAATAAAACTCGCCTCTTCACCGGGCAAGAACTCCTCAACCACCACCCGATGACCAGCCTCGCCAAAGCCATTGCCACTAAGCATGTCGTCGATGGCTTTAGCCGCCTCGTCTTCCGTCTGCGCAACGACGACACCCTTACCAGCCGCCAGGCCGTCTGCCTTGATCACGATGGGCGCGCCCTGTGATTGAACATAGACCTTCGCCGCAGCAGCATCGCTGAAGGTTTCATGGGCTGCTGTGGGGATTGCGTAGCGTTGCATAAAGTCTTTGCTGAAAGCTTTGGAGCCTTCCAGACGAGCAGCATTCGCCGTTGGACCAAAACAGGCCAAATTGACTTCGAGAAATGCGTCGACGATACCAGCAACCAAGGGCACCTCTGGGCCGACGACCGTGAATTCAATGTTCTCGCGCTGGCATAGCGTGATTAGGCCCGCGGTATCGGTGGCCGCGATGTCGACGTTTCTGACACCAGGCTCTTGCTGAGTTCCTGCATTACCCGGTGCCACTATTACTTCGTCCACGTCTGCACTTTGTTTCAGCTTCCAAGCCAGTGCGTGTTCGCGCCCGCCAGATCCAACGACCAGTACTTTCATAGTGATAAATGCCTCGTCTCGCTTGGCAACATCAGTGCCTAAAGTGTCTTACGCCGGTGAACACCATGGCAAGACCGTGCTCGTTTGCAGCATCAATAACTTCTTGATCGCGTACCGACCCACCAGGTTGAATTACGGCGGCGATGCCGGCTTCGGCAGCGGCGTCAATGCCATCTCGAAATGGAAAGAATGCATCCGATGCCATCACTGCGCCGTGAACCACCAGACCCTCTTCTGCTGCTTTAAGTCCCGCAATCTTCGCGCTGACCACTCGACTCATCTGCCCAGCACCAACACCGACTGTCTGCAAATTACGTGCATAAACAATCGCATTTGATTTGGTGAACCATGCGACCTTCCAAGCAAAGAGTAAATCCTGCATTTGAGCATCGCTGGGTTGATGCTTACTTACTATCTTTAAAGCTTCTTCGTCCAGACATAACTCGTCCGCATCCTGAACCAATAAGCCACCGCCAACGCGTTTAATTTCACGACCTCTGGGAGCAGCATCTAGTTCACCGCAAACCAGCAAGCGTACATTTTTTTTCTGCTTCGCCACCTCAACAGCATCAGCATCCACACCTGGGGCAATAACCACTTCAACAAATTGTTTGGTCAAAATGCTGTCGAGCAAGCGACCAGACAAAGGCTGATTGAAGGCGATGATGCCGCCAAAGGCTGAGGTCGGATCCGTGGCAAATGCCTTGTCGTAGGCCTCGGCAAGATCTGCTCCAAGACCAACGCCACAGGGATTGGCGTGCTTGACGATCACGCAGGCTGGCGCGTCGAAGACTTTCACGCATTCCAGCGCGGCATCAGTGTCTGCAATATTGTTATAGGACAGCGCCTTGCCTTGTAGCTGCTGATAATTGGCAATGGTGCCCGGCACCGGCTTGCCCACCTCGCGATAAAAGGCGGCGGCTTGATGGGGGTTTTCTCCATACCGCATGTCGGCGGTCTTGCTGTAAGTCAGCGTGAGTGAGTCGGGCAACGGCTCTTGCGCGCCTAGATAGCCCGCAACCGTTGCATCGTATTGGGCGGTATGGCGAAATGCTTTGATCGCGAAAGCGCGACGCATTTCAAGATCTATCTGACTCGCATGCATTGCTGCCATCACCTGGGCATAGTCGTGAGGGCTTGTCACCGTTAACACGTCAGCATGGTTCTTCGCGCCTGAGCGCACCATGGCGGGGCCGCCGATGTCGATGTTCTCTATCGCCATCGCGTCCGTACAGTCGTCTCGGGCAATGGTTTCAGCGAAGGGATAAAGATTTACCACGATCAGGTCGATGGGCGGGATATCGTTGGCGTCCATTACCGCATCATCGGTACCGCGCCGACCGAGAATCCCGCCATGAATTTTGGGATGCAGGGTCTTAACTCGACCGTCCATCATTTCTGGAAAGCCCGTATGTCCGGCTACTTCCTTTACCGCGACCCCAGCATCCTGCAGCGTCTTAAAGGTGCCCCCAGTGGACAGTAGCTCCACCCCAGCATTAGCTAGGGCTTGACCAAATTCAACAATACCCGCCTTGTCCGAAACGCTGATCAACGCTCGACGAATTTGCAATGACATCTATGCTCCTGCTTCGCGGCAAATGCCGAATCTATCAAACTGTTTTAGGCCGCTGCCTTGCTCTGGGAGGTATTTATCGCGGCATGTAGCAACATTTGTTCGCGCCGGGCCAGCAGCCAAGCATGCTGTTGCTGAGCACTAGTGAGGCCCATGAAGTCACCAGTCCACTGAGGCGTACCCCATCGCTGCAGATACGCCTGAATGTGCTTTCTCGCGATCCGAACCCCGGCATCTTCACCGTAAAAAGAGTGCATGGCATCCAGATGTTCACGAATGAAATCAAAGCGCTCTGCACTGGTAGGCATTTCAAGCCCAAGGAATTCCGCGAAGATCCAGGGCTGTCCCATCGCGCCCCGACCCAGCATAACCCCATCAGCCCCACTACTTTTAAGTGCCTGCTCGGCCGATGCGTCGTCGACAATGTCGCCATTCACCAACAAGGGCACTCGCAGCAAACGACGAGCTTCGCGCACACGATCGGGACATGCATGCCCTTTGAATCGACAGGCGCGACTGCGTCCGTGCATCACCACAAGTTGTGCGCCAGCCTCTTGGGCGGCGATGGCAGCCTCGGTGCCTGCACTGTCTTCGAGGCTTAGGCCTGTGCGCGTCTTGATGGAGACGGGTACATCTACGGCGGACACCACCGCTGCAACGATGCGCGAAATCTGATCGATGTTAGCCAGCAGCGCTGAGCCAGCTGCCTTGCGGCACACCTTCTTGGCTGGACAACCAAAGTTGAGATCGACCCACTCGACACCTTCGCCCGTCAAACGACGCGCTGACTCCGCCATAGTGGCTGGGTCATGGCCGGCAATTTGTACCGCCTGTGGCCGTACTTCGCTAATCAGCACACGGCGGGCACGACTCTTCCCCGTGTCCCAAAGTTCTGGCTTCGATGTCACCATCTCGCTGACCATGTGCCCCGCCCCAAATCGCCATGCCAGCGTACGAAAGGGCACATCGGTCATCCCAGCCATGGGCGCTAGCGCGACACGGTTGCGCAGGGTTTGATGCCCATAGGCAATAGGCAGGGGGCGGCTTAAGAATTCGGCTACAGACATCGTGATAGCAATGGTTAAGGGCTTGAAAAGTGGAAGATTGTGCCCGCGTTCCGGGTGGCGCAATCATAGACCCTCACGCGACAAATCTGTAGCAGATCCCCGCGAACAAGCAGGCCACCCACATCGGGCAGCCTGTTACGGGCTAATCTAAAGGGTCATTTCGTAAAAACAGATCTTATTGCCGTCTGGGTCTCGGATATAGGCGCCATAGAAAATCGGCAGTCGCTCACCAGGCGCGCCCTCATCTGACGCGCCAAGTTCAATAGCCTTGTCATAGACACGAGCGATATCGGCTCTTTTCACCGGCAGCGCAAGCATATTGCCGTTGCCCGGATGCTGAGCCTGCTCATCATATGGAATGCAGATCGCCACCATGGGCTGTCCCGGCCCTGTGCCATAAAACTTGATGCGATCTTGGCCAAACATCTGTTTGCCCCCCAGTTCAGCAAAAAGCCCGTCATAGAATGCACAGGCTTTTTCCATGTCGCTCACACCAATCGTTACGTATCCAATCATCGCGTCCTCCCGTCATCAACATATGTCTCAACGATTTTGTTAAGACAATTTTCTTCGTCGCCTACGTTAATCAAAGCGCCGCTATCAAGCCAGTGTTCCGGTTAAACAGACCCACTCTTCTTCAGCGACCACGGGGCCGAATGCAATGTCAGGGTAGGCCTTCATCACGTCAGCGGCTTGATGATCAAGGATCCCTGCAAGTACCAGTGAGCCACCTCGGCGAAGGCTACGCAAAAACGTAGGTGCCAACTCGATGATGGGCGCGGCCAGTATGTTGGCAACAACAATGTCGAACTGCTCGGGTGCCTGCGGACTCCGGTCACGCGCCCACTCTTCTAGCGTCAGCGTCTGAATGTGCTTACCGACGCCATTGAATTCTGCGTTTTCCTGCGTTGCTAAAATCGCCTGACTGTCATGATCTACTGCGATTACGCGAGCGCCCAGCAGCGCAGCACCAATGGCCAAAATGCCCGATCCACAGCCAAAATCCAGCACAGTTTGTTGGGCTTCGACATGGCGGGCAAGCCACTCCAAACACATGCGCGTAGTTGGGTGACTACCACTACCGAAGGCCAAACCGGGCTCAAGGTATAGCGCCGCCTTGCCATTCTCGGTAGCTATCGTCGCTGCAGAATTTGCCGCACCCTCGATGGCCTCGGCTTTAGGCAGCAACCGCAATCGATCACCGAACTCGGCCCTCACAGTATGATTGGCTAAGCGTTGTTGCCAGTCTTCGTTGGCAATAAATGCCACTTCAAGGCGTTTATGAATATCCGGATCCAGTGCGCGCAAGGCTTCATTCAATCCAGCGATGCTGGTATCTAGCGAAAACAGCGCAACAAGATTGATGTGCTGCCAGAGTGGAATTTCACCGGGCATGGGTTCCAGCACCACCTCATCGGCCTGACTCTCATAAGTCACCGCCACCGCTCCGTGGGCCAGCAAGACTGTCTCGAACTCTGCAGCCTCTTGGGTGGCGAGGGCCAGCTTGAACTGCAGCCAATTCACGAAATAGCGAACAGAGGAGTACCTGTGGAAACAGCTTCCGCGTTGGTGACGAAAACCTCCTCAATCGTGCCAGAAGCAGTCGCCGTCACCTCATTCATCATTTTCATGCTCTCGATAATGCACAGCACATCGCCGACATTGACCTTTTGACCGATGCTCACAAAGGGCTCTGCCTCAGGGCTAGGAGACTGATAAAAGACACCAGCCATAGGAGCTTTCATGGTTTGCATGGCCGATTGCGTAGACGATTCCCGTGCCTCGGAAGCGGTAGGCGGCACTGCGACCGGTGCGGTCTCTACAGCCTGAGCCTTCGATTGCGCCGTCATCGATATGCGAATGGACTCATCACCACTGCTGACCTCGAGTTCAGCAACCCCGGACTCTTCGACCAGCTCGATCAGTTTCTTTATTTTGCGCAGATCCATTTTCGCTTCCTTTTTCTTAGCTCTCGTAGAGACGGACTGGCCCCTAATCGTCTATTTGCGCCAAGGCAAACGCCAGCGCGAAGTCATAACCCGATGTGCCCAAGCCGGCGATTACCCCGACGGCCACATCACTCAAATACGAGTGATGACGGAATTCCTCCCGAGCATGGACGTTGGATATGTGCACCTCGATAAAAGGGATCGCCACGCCCAGCAAGGCATCGCGCAGTGCAATACTAGTATGCGTAAAGGCTCCAGGATTTATGAGAACAAAGTCCACCTGCAACAGCTTGGCCTGGTGAACCGCATCAACCAACTCGTGTTCAGCATTGCTTTGTATGCAGGTGATTTGCGCACCCATGGCATCGGCCGAGGCCACGAGACGCGTTTCGACATCTGCCAAAGTCTCGCTGCCATAAACAGAGGGTTCTCGTGTGCCTAGGAGATTCAGATTGGGGCCGTTGAGCAGAAGAATGTGTTTTGCCATGTTATCGCCTCTTGGTTGCCCCTGTTGATCGCTTCTGGAAATGGCTTACTGTACTCGCTCGGCAGCGCCGCACTGATTTTTTGAATTTTAACTGCACGTTCGACGAACTTACAGAAACCTAGGTAGAGTATTTCTGAGTTGCCTCTGCCTTAAAGCGCCAGAACTTGCGCCAAATGTGCCTCTAAGCGATCTGCCGAAACCTCGCCCTGGACTCTAAATTCGGCCAATTCACCGCCATCTTCGCTGAAAAAGACCAAACTCGGCGGACCAAACAGTCCGTACTGCTTTAACAAGGCTTGATCTTGAGCGTCATTGGCAGTGACGTCCGCCCGTAACAGGGTAAATTGCGCCAGTTGCTCTGCAACGCCAGGTTCAGGAAACACAGATCGCTCCATTACCTTGCATGAGATACACCAATCTGCATACAAATCCAGTAAGACGGGCCCAGATGATGAAGCCATCAGCTGCTTGACATCAGTGACCGTTTTTACCGCTTCCCAGCGCACGGCCTCGGTCTGGCCTCCTTCAGAGGACCCTCCGATACCGAGGCGATGCATGGGTTTGAGTGGATCAACGCTTCCAGCACTCGCGCCGATCAAGCAGGCCGTGCCCCAGACGCTTAGGGTCAACCCAATCACTTGAGCGAAGCGCTGGCCCGAGGCTTTTGGCACAAATTCGAAAGCACCCAGATATACCCCTGCCGCGATCAACCAGACCGCCCAAAGAATCAGAGCCACGGAGCCTGGAACGAGCCGTTCGAGCAGCCAAATCGCCACACCCAACAACCCAAAACCGAATATGCCCTTTACCGGATCCAGCCAAACACCGGCTCGCGGCAACCAGTGACCACCGCTGCCTCCTACCACCATCAATGGCACACCCATGCCCAAGCCCAGAGCAAAAAGGGCAGATCCGCCGAGCACCGCATCTCCAGTATTTGAAAGGTAAATTAATGCACCCGCGAGCGGTGCGGAGATGCAGGGTGACACCACCAGACTCGACAGTGATCCCATGACGAATACCGACGGATGGCGGCCACCCTTTTGTGCGGCACTACGTTCGTTGATCCACTGCTGCATTCCCTGGGGCAGTGCCAATTCGTAAAAGCCAAACATCGCTCCAGATAACAGCACAAACACGGCTGCGAAGACGCTGAGCACGATTGGACTTTGCAGGGTTGCCTGCAAGTTGAGCTCGGCACCAAACAGCCCCACCAGTAGGCCGACCAGCGCATAGGTCAATGCCATGCCCAACACATAGGCCAGTGACAGGGTAAACGCTCGCGACTTGGTCAGGCCCTCACCCTCGCCAACAATAATGGTGGACAATATAGGCACCATCGGAAAGACGCAGGGTGTAAACGCCAGCCCTATCCCCGCGATAAAAAACAGGCCTAAGGCAACCAAAAAGCTGCTGCCCTGCAGGACATCTGCCATGGCACGGTCGTCGCTGATGCTTTGCCCCGACATTGCCGAGTTCGCCGGTTTTTGAGCGACGGGCGACGTCGCGGCTGAGTTTGCAGTGAGCAGCGCATTTGCTGGCAGCAGCCCGCCTGCAGAGACGACGAATTTACGCACTTCGGGCGGATAGCAAAGACCAGCGTCAGCGCACCCTTGGTAACTAATACTCAGCTCGGCTCCATCAGGCAGGCTTCCAATCACAGGAAGCTGCACTGCAGCAGAGCCGTAGTACACCTCAACGTCGCCAAAGAACTCGTCGAACTTCGCCTTGCCCTCGGGAATGCGCATGGCTCCTAACGCGGCGCCGCTGTCGAGTGCGTTCAGACTTGCACCGAACTGGTGTCGATAAAGGTAGTAGCCGTCAGGCATGTCCCAGCGCGCGACAACGACACGATTGGGCTGTAGCGTGGCTGAAAGTACAAAGGCTTCATCCACCGGCAAAAACTGTGGTTCCTCGCTCAGCCAAGATTCCGCTGAGCTGGTACTTTGCGACGCAGGCAGGCTGTCGTCACCTTGGGCAAACGCTGGCACACTGCACGCGATCATCAAACAGGCGATGAGGCGAACAACACCCTGCGCAACTGCGGTCAAACCCTTAACGGTAGTCAGATGGAACAATCGAATTACTCCTTCGTGATCCATGGGCATAGCCAGTGGATGCGGGAGATTTAATGATAACGGATCAGAGCCAGACATGGGTATGGATTCCCTCTATGACCGCCTCTCGATTCCTCGGCATAGACATGCGATATGGTAGGATTTCAGCCGGTACATTGGCCTGTTGGGTATCCGTAGATCTGGTCCTTCGACGACTCCTGCGGTGATACAGCACACCGTAATTTGCTCGAGCACTCAACATGGACCAAACCTTAATCCACGGTCTCCAACATGCAGCCGATCAGCGCCGCCATATGATCTGCTTGAGCCGAAAATGCACTCGAACAAACCACTCATCAACCAAATATTCTCAGGACAAGCTGCTCGCACACTGAAGCAGATCTTCGTGGCGATCATGGCGCTAGTGAGCGTAATTGGCTGCGAGACCATTGAGCAACAGTCCACTAGCCAGCAGGTTAGGGCGCTGAGCGACGCCGAAAAACGTAAAGTCCAAACACTGATATACGATGCCGAAGATGCATTCGCCAGCAATCATCTCAATTTCCCTGACGATGGCAGCGCACTAACATTGTACCGACAGGCGCTAAGACTGGATCCCGAAAATGCTCAGGCGCAAAGAGGCATGGAAAAGATCATTGAGCACTACATCGCTCTGGCCCTGAAAGCGGCCAACCGCTTCGACACCGCTACGGCTCGAACGCTACTTGATCGAGGACGCCAAATTGATCCGACCCATCCGTCGATAGCACCAGCCGAGCAATTTATTCAAACCATTGATACTTCGCATCGCGAAGTCGTTATCCTGCGCGGGTTAACCGATGCCAAGGTACGTGCGACCATTAACGCCCTGGTGCAGGGAGTCCAGAAAACGTGCCGCTTTGGCATCTTTGCAGCCAACGATGCACGCACAAGACACCTATATCAGTTGCTGCGCGCAAGCTTTTTGCAAAACGACTTAAATCGCCGCCCAAGGGCCTCATCTAACATTTCAACCCCGGAACGATTGGAGCGAATCTGCCAGTATGAAAACGCCTAGAGATTTCTTTCAAGGACCATCCCTATCGCAGCTCGCCGTAGCGCTTTTAATGGCGCTATCACTGATCGGCTGCGGCGGCTCGGACCAAGGTGCGTCAGCCGAAAGTGCCCCCACTGAAAACCCCAGCAGTAACAATGGCCAAGAATCTCATTCTCAAAGCCCTGGACTGAAAGATGCCTTGGCCGGCATGCACCTAATTGACGCACGTGTTCATGCTCCCGCGCCAGGGCAGCCGATGAGTGCCGGCTACTTCACCTTAATGAATCACGGCAGGGAAGCAGTCACCTTGGTTGGCATTAACTCGGATGCAGTTACCGTTCAAATGCATACAACATCGGTAGAAAATAATGGCACTACCATGCGGCCGCTAGACGCTATAACCATTGCGCCCGACGATCAGATCATCTTCCAGCCGGGCGGCAACCATCTGATGATTCGCGATCTGCCAGCTGATCTCAAAAGTCTGCCGCTCACGATGCAGTTCTCGAATGGTGCGAGTCTTGAGACCATGTTCAACGTTCTTCCCATGGATCAATGGATGAATCAGGACGTGGATCACAGCAACCACTAGCAAGATAGATAGCGCAAGAAGTTCTTTGAAACGAGAAGTGCAGCGCAGTTTTTGCGCCTGCTGCCTTTCCTAGGACACGACAACGAAACCGATGCTTTATGATGAACGCGTCTTGTTGGACGCCAGCATTGCGTTACACAAGCTTGGCTTGTGGTGGAATCGAGATTACTGCCATTTCGTCTATAGCATTCACACAGAAAGGCTCTCTCTCAATCAAAGCCAACCTAATACACTGACCTCAAACGGGGCGAATTGATGAACTGGAAATTCTGGCAGCGTAGAGACGACACAATTGGCCCGGATCCGACCGAGGCGCATCCGCTAGATAGCGGCTTTGACGCCCATTCAGGCCGCCGTCCGCTGTTCGCTGACCACAAGATGTTCAAAGGTTTTTTTGGCATCGCTGGGCTATACCTTGCCAGTGCAATAGGCGTTGGCATTTGGTGGAGCCAGGAGCCAGATCGTTTCGATGTTGTGCGAAGCGCTGAGACCATGGCTGCCGGGCGAGGTGAGTCCTTGGTCGCGGGTTATCTGACCACAGCCACCACCATCAACGTCGCACGAACCCTCCTGGAAAAGCCCGGCGGTTATTTAACCAACGACCTATTTCCTCCAGGTATTTGGCTAGACAATATTCCCTCATGGGAGATGGGTGCCCTGACGCTGCTGCGAGACACCGCTCGCGTATATCGCAACGATTTTTCGCGCTCCCAAAGCCAATCTGCCGAGGACCCGAACCTTGCTGAGGCCGAGGGGAAGTTTTTCTTCAACAACAATTCTTGGTTCTTGCCGGATACCGAAGGCGAGTACCGCGCTGGTATTGGATACGTCGAGGCCTATCTTGGTCAGTTAGCCGACAAGTCCGCTAACCAGGCGCAATTCTACGCTCGCAGCGACAATTTACAGTCTTGGCTGGCGGCCATGGAAACGCGTCTTGGAAGCCTGTCGCAGCGGCTATCTGCCAGCGTCGGCAAACGCCAGCTAGACACCTCTTTGGCCGGCGATGCAACCGCCACACAAAGTACCGCGACGCCTTCAGAGCAGCTGGTGCAAACCCCTTGGCTAGAGGTCGACGATGTTTTCTACGAAGCGCGCGGTTTCACCTGGGCTCTGCTGCACTTGCTGGAGGCTGTGGAATCC
>ERZ802830.2502-NODE-2502-length-16531-cov-6.69495_pt1 | contig 16531 bp, 18 predicted proteins | sample MGYA00345654_ERZ802830 | MGnify/ENA primary metagenome ERZ802830 (study PRJEB30503, sample SAMEA104212375) | marine metagenome | biome: Westerlies Biome; feature: [SRF] surface water layer (ENVO:00010504) within the epipelagic zone...; material: water...
AATTATTTGGGGTAAACAAGATAATGTTACCCCACCAAGTGTTGCTCATGAATTCAACAGACTTCTTCCTAATTCAAAATTAGTTTGGATAAATGACTGTGGTCATGCACCAATGATGGAACATCCAGATGTGTTTAACAACTCAATACTAGACTGGTTGAAAAAAAGTAAATTATAATTTAAATGAAAATTTTGAGTGCTGAATTTATAATCAGCAACACTAATGTAGGACTTTGTCCTGAAGATAAGATCCCAGAATATGCTTTTATTGGAAGATCAAATGTTGGAAAATCCTCATTAATTAATGCAATGTTCAACAAAAAAAAACTTGCTAAAACTTCATCAAGACCAGGTAAAACAGAATTAATTAATCATTTTCTTGTTAATAAAAATTGGTATTTGGTTGATTTACCAGGATATGGATATGCCAAGGCTGCAAAAACAAAAATAAAAACATTTCAAAAAATAATAAAATCATATTTTACTCATAGAAAACAGCTTATTTCTGCTTTTGTTCTAATCGATATTCGGCATATTCCTCAAAAATTAGATTTAAACTTTATGTATTGGCTTGGAGAAAAAAAAATACCATTTTCGATTATTTTCACTAAATGTGATAAGATTAAATTTATAGAAATAGACAGTAAGATAAATAACTATCTTGATGAAATGTCAAAACAGTGGAGCTCTCTTCCAAAATATTTTGTTTCATCAGCTTCAAGAAAAACTGGTATTAATGAAATTCTAGGCTATATAAATAAAATGAATAATCTTAATTAAACTTGTCATTTAACTCCATTTTTTCAGCAAAATAATCGCAGAAATCATTCAATGTAGCTGTCATCTTTTCATCTTGAGTAGCCTTCTCAAAAGACTTGGTCATACTTAATAAGCTTTGATGAAAAAATAATTTCATATCGTCTAGAGGCATTTCTTTTGTCCATAGATCCATTCTTAAAGATTCTTTTTTTTTTCCATCCCAAAAGGTTAAAAACATAGCTTTTGCCTCTTGATCTTCAACTCCCCCATCTGGTGCTGACCATTTAATTTTTTCTGGTATTTTATTTTCATCCAAACTAACATTTATAGTTACAGGTGCATTTTTTTTTATTGCCATGTTTTTCTTGGTTTATATTTTGATTTCTTGAATATTTCTTCATTTGAAACATTGATTATCTGACTCAAACTCATTTTAGGATTATTAAGGGCAAAAGATTTTACGATCTGTAACCCAATCCATTGACCAACCCTCGGAGGACTTTCTTGATCTATCTCAAGGTAAAACTTAGAAAATGGAGCTGGAAGTAAAAATCTATCGTATAGTTTTTCATCATTAACATATAAAAGCTCTTTGTCAATAAAATACCGCCATATAAATGACTCGTTGTCTTTTACCCAATCATATTGTTCTTTAGTATATTCATTTTTCAATAAATCACTGTAATTAGGTAAGATAACATCCTTAAAATATAGTTTCTTTCCATAAAATATCATTTCTGAAATAAAATTATTATTCTTAGATTTCCGGACAAGTTTTTCTGAAAACTTTTCAATAATATTTGGAATAATGAATTCAGAATCCATTGTAATTCTAATGTATTTGGGTATTCCTTGATAAAGCTCATTTTCATTCCCTAAAAAAGTATCAATAGATATGAATAATAAAGAGTCAGCTAAAATTACTTTATTTTGATAGTCAACATTATTTATTACTGTTATAATTCTTGGTATTGTAATTTCTGGGAATTCGTATTTTAAGCGTTTAAATGAATTTTTGATCTGATTTGATACTAAATCAAAATCTTTAAAGCTTTCATTAACAGCTTGATTTAAAAGCTTATAAATAGTATCATTCTTTTTTTTTAACCAGAAATCGTCATCATATTTTTTTGGAAATAAAAAAGGATAGATACTTTTTAAATTAGTAATATTATTTTTTGTAATGGAATAAAATTTCTGATCAAAACGTTCAATTTTTATTTCTAAATCAATTGAATCAATAATTGATTCTTTATTCTCAATAAAACCGCATTTAAAAAGTGAAATTAAAAAAAAACAACTCAATATTTTGATACTATAATTTTGCATATAAATAATTTGTGTTGATTTATTTAACTTTGTGCAAATTTACATTCTTATCATTATTTATAACATGAAATATCCTAAAAAAGTTTCTAAATATATTATTAATTGGTTGAAAAAATATTTAATAGAGTCAAAATTAGAAGGGTTTGTGGTTGGTGTTTCAGGTGGGATTGATTCTGCAGTAACCTCAAAACTCTGCGCCTTATCAGGCTTTCCTGTCTATTTAGTAGAAATGCCAATTAATCAGGAAGAAAGTCAAATTGCAAGAGCTAAGAAACATATGAATTTACTCAAAGAAGAATTTATTAATGTTAATTTAATATCAACTTCTTTAACCAATGTTTTTAATACATTTAAAGATGAATTAAAGACAAATAATTCAGGTGAGTTAGACCAACATAGCCTTGCTAATTCAAGAGCTAGATTGAGAATGACTACTTTATATTATTATGCTGGATATTATAAATCATTAGTTGTTGGCACAGGTAATAAAGTAGAAGATTTTGGTGTTGGTTTTTATACAAAGTATGGTGACGGAGGGGTTGACATAAGTCCTATTGCAGATCTTCTTAAATCAGAAGTTTTCTCCATTGGCAGGTATTTAAAAATTACTAATAAAATTTTGGAGGCTAAACCAACAGATGGATTATGGGATGATAACAGAACCGATGAGGAACAAATGGGAATAAATTATGAGGAAATTGAAGAGGCAATGAGGTTAATAAGCGATAAAATTCCCGATAATGAATTAGATGTTGATCAACGAAAAGCAAGGAACATATATATAAAATTAAATGAACAAAATAGACACAAAATGAAACCTATTCCTTTGTGTAAAATTCCAAAAGGATTATTATAAAACTCTATTTAATTTTTTTGAAACAGTTTTTTTTAGTTGGTTATAGTTGATTATATCTTCAAGTAAATTTTTGTTGTTTTTATTTTTTAATTCACCTTTAAGAATATTTATTTTATCATTTATAAGATTTTTTCTTAGGGTCAAAATTGTTTCAGAAACTAGCTGTCCTAGGTCGTGAGTTTTATTTTGCACAAAAATATTTTTACTATCCCAAGAATGAAGAAAATATTTGTCTGTTTCCATTATTAAATCAGCAACTACATGGCTCAAATTTTCACTCTCTGAAAACACTAGGTTATTTATTGCAGAATCAGATTTTAACTGGTATGTAGATATCAATTTATTAAATAATTTCCTAAATGTTGGATCTGCTAATTCGACCTCATCCTGTTGTAAATCAAGAAATATTTTTTCAAAAACTTTAGATTTAATGTTTTCAAAACTTTCAATTAATTCTCCCTTTTCATTAGACTTAATAACCATTTCTTCATATTCAGCCTCTAAGTGTCCGTATTGAAGAAGAATTGATATAATTTGTTTTTCAAGAATATATTTAGCATCAATTTTTTTTAATTCTGAACTTTTGATTGGTGTTTTTGATAAATCTCTAGCTCTTAATCGATTATTATTTCTTTTTATTTTATTGTTAATTTGAGCAAAAGCACTAAATATAACATCTTCACTCACTCCCATAATATCTGAGCAACTCTTCAAGTAAAATTCTTGTTTTATTATATCTGGAATTCTTGAGATACTTTGAATAATATCTCTAACAATCAATGTTTTTTTTATTGGATCATTTTTACTATCATCATATAATAATTTTGCCTTGAATTGAATAAAATCTTTTGTGTTGTCTTTAAGAAATTTTCTAATTACTTCAGTTGAGTTTTTCTTTGCAAAGCTATCCGGATCTTCACCTTCAGGAAAAGTGCAAATCCTAACATTTATTCCTTGATCTAAAATCAAATCTACTCCTCTTATAGCTGCTCTAATACCAGCAGGGTCAGAATCAAATAATATTACAATATTTGAAGTCAATCGTTTTATAAGTCTTATTTGATCTGATGTCAATGCAGTTCCAGAAGAAGAAACCATATTTGTTATTCCAGATTGATACATCTGTATTACATCCGTATATCCTTCAACAATATAACAACAATCTTCTTTTGCAATTGATTTTTTTGATTCAAACAATCCATACAAAGTTTTACTTTTATTGTAAATATCACTTTCTGGGGAGTTAATATATTTAGCTGAATTTTTTAAGTCAGATAATATTCTTCCACCAAAACCCTGGATACGGCCTGACATAGTTCTTATTGGAAAAATTAATCTACTTCTAAATCGGTCAAAAGTTTTAGTTGAATTTTCTTTGGCAAAAACTAAACCAGTTTTAACAAGAAAGTCAATATTATATCCCTTTTTTTGAGCTTCCTTTAAAAGACTATTGGGTGAATTTGGGGAATACCCAAGTCTAAAAAAATTTATTGTAGTCTTTGTAAAACCCCTTTCTTTAAAATATGTTAACCCTATTGTTTTTCCTTCATCAGAATTTAATAGAGAATTTTGAAAAAAACTACATGCATAATCTGCGACCAGATACATACTTTCCTTTTCAGTATTTAATTTTTTCTCTACGTCTGATTGAACTGATTCCTCAATTTCAATAGAATACTTTTTTGCTAAGTATTTAATTGCCTCAGGATAAGAAAAATGCTCATGTTCCATTAAGAATGCGACAGCATTTCCTCCTTTCCCGCTACTAAAATCTTTCCATATCTGTTTCACTGGAGAAACCATAAAGCTTGGGGTTTTCTCCTTAGTAAATGGGCTTAGACCTTTATAGTTAGCTCCAGATTTTTTTAATGTTATGAAATCGCCAATAACTTCTTCTACTCTGGAAGTTTCAAAAACCTGATCAATAGTTGTTTTTTTAATCACCTAAAAAAGGATTTATATAAAAATATAAAAAAAGTTATGGAATTATAACTTTCTTTCAACAACATAATTAATCATTAATTCCATTGCATCTCTATATTGGTTTTTTGGAAAAGTACCAAGTAAATTAATGGCTTTATTTTTATATGAAAGCATCGATTCAGTGGCATATTTAACCCCTCCTAATTTCATGACTTTTTTGATCACTTCTTTGACAGTTTTTTTATCATTACTCCTTTTTTTGATAGCGTTTAAAAGCCATTTTTTTTCATTATAATCAGCAACATTGAGAGAATAAATAAGTGGTAATGTTATCTTTTTTTGTTTAATATCATTTCCTCTAGGTTTTCCGATTCTGGCATTACCATAATCAAAAAGATCATCTTTAATTTGAAAGGCTATTCCAATTAACTCTCCAATTTTATGTAGGTCTAGAACTTTGCTCTCCGAATTAGTAACTGATTTTGCGCCGATTGCGCAACATGCAGCCATTAATGATGCAGTTTTTTGTTTTATAATTGTGAAATATTCATCTTCAGTTATATTCAGTTCTCTGGACTTTTCAATTTGTAAAATTTCTCCTTGACTCATTTCTCTAACTGCGACTGAAATTATTTTTAATAAATCAAAATCACTATTATCAATTGAAATAAGTAACCCTTTAGAGAGCAGATAATCACCAACTAAAACTGCTATTTTATTTTTCCATAGTGCGTTAATTGAAAAGAAACCTCTTCGTTGATTGCTATCATCAACTACATCATCATGGACTAGAGTTGCAGTGTGAATCAACTCCACTACTGAAGCTCCTCTATATGTTTTTTCATTTATATTATGTGCTTTTGCTAAAAGTTTAGCAGATAAAAAAACTAACATAGGCCTCATCTGTTTTCCTTTTCTTTTTAGAAGAAAATTTATGATCTTATTTAAGATTGAAACTTTTGAAAACATAGATTTTGAAAATTTCCTTTCAAAGGTTTCCATCTCTTTATAAATTGGAATTTTAATTTTTTCTTCAATTTTCATAATTAAAATATAATTTATCTATTAGCAAGTTGACCACATGCAGCATCAATATCTTTTCCTCTTGAACTTCTTATTGAAACAGGAATTTTTACTTTTTCTAATGCATTTTTATATTCAATTACTTTTGCTTTTGAAGCCTGCTTAAATTTTGAATTGCCAATTGAATTATATTCAATTAAATTGACTTTTGATGGAATTTCTTTACAAAAATTGATTAATGAATTTATATCTTCAATCTTATCATTTATATCTTCCCAAATTATATACTCAAATGTAACAACCTTATTGGTAATTTTGTTCCAATACTTAAGTGATTCAATTAAATCATCAAGTGGAAATTTTCTACTAAAAGGCATTATTTTTTCTCTTGTTGATTGTCTTGCGCTATGTAATGAAACGGCCAATTTAAACTTCACTCTATCATCTGCAAGTTTTTTAATCATTTTGGGTATACCAGATGTTGATAGTGTTATTCTTCTGGAGGATATACCTAACCCATCTCTACTCGTAATTTTTTTTATCGCACCCATAACATTTTTATAATTTAATAAAGGCTCACCCATTCCCATAAATACAATGTTTGTGAGGGGTCTGTTTAAATAAAACTCACTTTGTTTACTAATCGAAACGACCTGATCAAATATTTCATCTGAATTTAAATTTCTCATTCTTTTCAACAATGATGTTGCACAAAAAACACAGTCTAAACTACAACCTACCTGAGAAGAAACACAACCTGTGATTCTTCTGCTTGAAGGAATAATAACTGATTCAACTATTAATCCATCATGCAATTTTATACTATTTTTTATTGTGCCATCCTTACTTTTTTGATTTTTATCAATAATAATGTTATTAATCAAAAAATTTTCAGCTAGAGTGAGCCTAAGAGAATTTGGTATATTAGTCATTTCATCAAAAGAAGAAACACCTTTTTGCCATAACCATTTATGAACCTGTTTAGCACGAAAGACTTTCTCACCACTAGACTGAAAAAACAACTCTAACTTTTCTAAAGAAAATGATCGTATGTCTTTCTTTTCAATTTTATTCATTTTAAATTAAATAATCAACATAGCATCTCCGTAAGAATAGAATCTATATTTTTCTTTAATAGCTTCATTATAAGCGTTCATAACCATATCATGACCTGCAAATGCAGATACCATCATTAGTAAAGTAGATTTAGATGTATGAAAGTTTGTAATCATTGAATTTGCAACTGCAAAATCATGAGGAGGAAAAACAAACTTATGAGTCCATCCATAATGAGGCTTTAATGTGTTGATAGATGAAACTGAACTTTCCAAAGCTCTCATTACAGTTGTTCCAACTGCACATATCCTTTTCTTTTTTTTAAGTGCATTATTAACTGTTTGGACTGCATCATTGTCAATAATTAACTCCTCAGAGTCCATTTTATGTTTTGATAAATCCTCGACTTCAACAGGGTTAAATGTACCTAAACCAACATGAAGAGTCAATTCAGCGAAATTAATTCCTTTTATTTCTAATCTCTTTAATAAATGTTTTGAAAAATGTAACCCTGCTGTAGGTGCTGCAACTGCACCTTCATGTTTTGCGTATATTGTTTGATAACGATCTCTATCCTCATCTTCAACAGGCCTATTTATGTATTTAGGAAGAGGTGTCTCTCCTATTTGATTTAATTTTTTTCGAAATTCTTCATATGAACCGTCAAATAAAAATCTCAATGTTCTACCTCTTGAAGTTGTATTATCAATCACCTCAGCAACCAAAGATTCATCCTCTCCAAAATATAATTTATTTCCAATTCTTATCTTTCTTGCTGGATCAACTAAAACATCCCAGAGTCTCTGTTCTTGATTCAGTTCCCTCAAAAGAAAAACCTCAATTCTGGCTCCTGTTTTTTCCTTATTTCCATATAATCTGGCAGGAAAAACCTTTGTGTTATTGAGGACCAAAACATCTTCTTCGTCAAAAAAATTAATTACATCTTTAAATGAAAGATGTTGTATATCTCCGTTTTTTTTGTCTAAAACTAGTAATCTAGATTCGTCTCTATTTTCATTAGGATATTGAGCAAGTAATGATTCGGGTATTTTAAAATTAAAATCAGATAATTTCATGGTTTTTTTTAATTGACAAATATACTAATATGTGACAGCAGAAGTCAAGTATATCCAATTAATTTATATTATTGAATATTCAATTCCAATAGATTTGATATCATTCCAAAAATTGGGGTATGATTTATTTACAACTTCAGCATTTAAAATATTTATATCCGCACAAATTGCAAGTGGAGCAAAGGACATGGCCATTCTGTGGTCATCGTAAGTAAATATATTAATATTTTTATTTATGGATTTAGTTGGATAAATTGATAAGCTTTTATTGGTGATTGAAATTTTAGCACCAAGCTTTGTAATCTCATTTTTCAAGGCAATTAATCTATCTGTCTCTTTGACTTTTAGTGTATGGAGTCCTTCAATATCACACCTAATTCCTAATCCTAAACAAGTAACTGCAATAGTTTGAGCTATGTCTGGTGAGTCAATCAAATTTAATTTTAAAAATTTTGGCTTATTAAAATTTTTTTGTTTTTCTATGATTAATGTATCCCCTTTAAAACTAGAATTAACACCTAATTTATTATAGATTTTTAATAGACATGAATCACCTTGAAATGATTTTTTTTTAAAACTAGTTAATTTAAAATTAGCTGTATTTGATAATGCTACCATACTAAAGAAATATGAAGCTGAGCTCCAATCTGATTCAACTTTAATAGTTATGTCATCAATATTTTCTTTTGGAAATACTTTTATTTTATTTTTAGAAAAATTAACTTTTACTCCTATTTTTTCGAGAATGGATTTAGTCATTTTAATATAAGGTAATGAGGTCAATTCACCAGTTAAATTGATTTCTAATCCACCTCTTAATTTTGGAGCTGTTAACATTAAAGAAGATATATACTGACTACTTATACCTGATGACAAGGTTACTTTACTAATTGTTGATTTTTTACCAATGATTTTTAGAGGAGGGTATCCAGTTTTTTTTAAATACTCAATTGAAGCTCCAATTTCTCTTAAGGAATCTACCAGAATTGAAATAGGTCTTTCTTCCATTCTTTCAGAGCCTGTCAATATTACATTAGATTTGTTTTTAAATGCATAATATGATGTTAAAAATCTCATCGCAGTCCCAGCATGATTGATGTTTAAAATCTCATTCTTTGAATTTAAAGCATTGGTCATTTGTAATGAGTCTTCTGAATTTGAAAAATTTTCAATATTAATATTGTTATAAATTGCCTTTAAAAGTAACAACCTGTTAGACTCACTTTTTGAACCACTGATAAATATTTCACCATATAAATTTTTTTTAGTTTTATTTAATTTAATATTCATCTTAAAAAAGTTTAGGATTTTTAGAATGTCTATTTTTATCTCTTTTGGTTTTGATTTTAAGTTTATCATTAAAAGCTTTTTGTAAATCTATTCCAGTTTGATTAGCGATACAAATCAAAACAAACATAACATCAGAGAGCTCCTCACCGAGATCTTTATCTTTGTCTTTTTCTTTTTCACTTTGCTCACCATATCTTCTAGCAATGATTCTCGCAACCTCTCCAACCTCCTCAGTCAATTGAATCATGTTAGTCAGAACATCAAAATATCTTACTCCATGTTCAGATATCCATTCATCCACTTGTTTTTGGGCATTTTTAATATCCATTGATTTAAAATTTGTTTATTAGTTCGTAAATATTATTATATGAGTAAATTATTGGGCAAATATCATGATATTCCTCGTTATTTGAATTAAAATGAATAGCATTTATTCCTACATTTCTAGCTCCAGAAATATCAGCAACAAAATTATCTCCGATCATTAAGCAATCTTCAGCAATATCATCAATTAAATTCAGTGCATATTTGAATATTTTTGGACTAGGTTTTTTTTCACCAGTATTTTCAGATGTAATAATTTTACCAAAATATTTTGATATCCCTGATAATTTAAGTTTTTTTAATTGTACCTCTTGAAATCCGTTAGTTATTATATGTAAATTATAATTTAAAAATAGTATTTCAAGCATTTCCTTTACTCCCTTGAAAAGATTTGTTTTTGTTGGAAGTATCCTAATATAATCATTTGATATTTGATCTAAAAATTGTGTATTATATTTGAAATCAAGAATGTCAAAAGTTTCTCTAAAACGAACTGTTCTCAATTCACTTTTACTAACCTCATTTTTGCTGTAAAGATTCCAATATTTATGATTAATCGGTACATAAAATTTTAAAAAATGTAAATAATCAAAAGGGAAATCATAATCATTAAAAATATCACGAAAAGTTAGTTTAGAATTTTCTTCAAAGTCCCATAATGTATGATCTAAATCAAAAAAAATTGTTTTTATTTTATTAGAGTTTTCCATATTTATTAAGATATCTAAGAAATGAAGAGCGTAAATTATAATTTTCTTTGCTTTTATTGAAAATGCTGGGGGTGAAAACAAAGCAAAAAATGGAATTACCAAGTGGAAGTGAAGAGAAAATTTCTTCTAATTTTGAAAAAATCACAGGGTTATTTCCAAATTTAATTGATTCCTGAGTGGCAATTACTGGAAAAACTTTGAGTTTTGTTTGAACCTCGTTGACCAAATCATAAAAATAAAAAGGAACTGAACTACTCGCTCTAAAACCAACTTTATCATTGAAACACATACTATAATCTTCTGTAACCTCTTGACTAATAAAATCAGAATATATTTTTGATAATGATTTGATACCATAATTTAACCTGACCCTAAAAGATCTTTTGTGAGTTAAATACATAAGGTTTTTATTTTCTTTTTTGAAAATATTTGAATCTAATTGCGCAAAATATGAGACAAGTAGCCCAACATATGCATAATCTGAAAAATTTTTAATTAATAATTTGTAAGAAGTGTTTAAAATTGAAACTGAATCTTTATCAAAACTATTTTGAGTAAATCTAAAAAAACTTAGAATAGCTAATTTATTTTTTTGAAAGAAATTAATAATGAAATCATACTCGTCGAAAGGATCCTTTTTAAACTTAGTTAAAACTAGAACTTGTTGAAACAGTGATTTGAAATCTAATCGAGAAATAAATTTCAAACCCTGGAATATGGATGAAAAAAATGCTTTGTTTGAGAACTTATATGGTTCTGAGACTTGAAGTATTGAAAGAAATTTTATTTCGGAATTATTTTTTTTTATTATGTCAATGAAATTTTTTTGAATTATTTTTTTTAATTCATTAACCCATATATCTATTAATGGTATTTCCAAAAAATTATTTTTAAACGCAATACTATTTTTATACTGGAATCTTCCCATAGAATCTTTTATATGAGGTAAGTATTCTTCGTACCTAGTAATTAAATAAAAGCTTGCACCAAAAATATCAAATGGAATAGATGAGATTTCAGGAGCCTTAAAAAAAACTGGATAGTCATTCCATTTGAAAATCTTTGGGGAAACATCTTGAATTCCAGTATCAATCAATATTTTAGATCTAAAAAAGAATAATTCTTTTCCAAGAGGTTTGTTTGAGTAACTAATTTTAGCCCCATTGTGAGAAACAAACTTTTCTATTGAACTAGTTATACCAACTTCTATATTGAGCATTCTAAAAAAAATATGTCTAAAAATATAACCTATTCTTGGGGTTATTTTTGGAGTGTAAACTAAAAGCATATAAATAATTCTAGTTGTTTAGTAACTTCCATAAACCATCTTTTAGCTTATTTAAACCTATAGCAGAAATTGATGAAATCATAAAAAAAGGAATATTTTTAAAAATTAACTTCATTTCTCTTTCATACTCATCTATCAATTCATGATCAAGCAGATCACATTTTGTAAGCGCAACTGCAAAATCTTTATCTAGTAGTTCGGAGTTATACTCTTTTAATTCAGAAATTAATACCTCAAATTCTTTTTTTAAATCATTTGTATCAGATGGAATCATGAATAATAAAATTGAATTTCTTTCTATGTGGCGTAAAAAATAATGTCCTAATCCTTTTCCAGATGAAGCACCTTCAATAATACCAGGGATATCCGCCATAATAAAGGAACGGAAGTCATGATATGGAACAATACCAATATTTGGCTTTAAAGTTGTAAACTCATAATCTGCAATTTTTGGCTTGGCATCAGTTATCGAAGCTAATAAAGTAGATTTACCCACGTTAGGATGTCCAACCAAGCCAACATCAGCTATAACCTTAAGTTCAAAAATAACATCAAGTAATTTACCTTTTTTTCCAGGCTGTGCATACCTTGGAGTTTGCCTTATTGGTGATTTAAAATGCCAATTACCTCTCCCACCTAAACCTCCTTCTAAAACAATAGACTCTTGTCTGTCCTCTATAAATTCAAATAAAGTGTCGCCATTTAAATCTTTGATAATTGTTCCTACTGGAACTTCAATTAAAACATCTTGACCTTTTGCACCAGAGCTTCTGTTTTTACTTCCATTTTCTCCATGACCAGCTGAAAAATGACGCTTATATTTAAAGTTATATAATGTCCATAGATGGGAATTAGCTCTGACAATAATATGCCCCCCTCTTCCACCATCTCCTCCATCTGGACCTCCTTTCGTTATAAATTTTTCTCTATGAAGATGTATTGAACCTTTTCCTCCATTGCCTGAAGATAAATAAACTTTAACATAATCTACAAAGTTACCCTCGGTCATCTAATTTAATTGATCAATTAAATTAACTAATTTGTCCCTTATCTTATATATCGATCCAGTTCCAGATATTGAGTGAAACTTATTAAAAGATTTATAATAATTTATTAGAGGGAATGTTTTTTTATTGTATTCCTTAAATCTATTTCTAATTTTATCTAGGTTTTGATCATCTATTCGTCCGCTAATTTTACCTCTTTTGATTAATCGTTTCTCTAAAATTAAGTCCTCAACATCTAATGATATGGTGGCTGTAATATTCATTTTCATTGAATTTAAAAATTCATCTAGGATCTCTGCTTGCGATCTTGTTCTTGGAAAACCATCAAATATAAACCCATTAGCTTTATCATTTTTAGTTACCTCGTTTTTTAGCATATCAATTGTTACTTGATCTGGAACTAATTTTCCCTGATCCATAAATGATTTAGCCATTAAACCAAGTTGTGTTTTATTTTTGATGTTATTTCGAAATAAATCGCCTGTTGAAATATGAACCAAATTAAAATAATTTTTAATGTAATCAGCTTGTGTTCCTTTACCTGCTCCTGGTTTTCCAAATAATATAATATTAAGCATTAGGCTATGATTTTGATCTCAAATATACCCAAATTGTTCAGGATTTTTCTATTCACCAAAAGATATATGTATTTTTGTCAAAAAAGTATGATGAATTTTTTTTCAACTAATAAAAAACTCGGAATTCTCGGAGGTGGTCAACTAGGAAAAATGATTTTATATACCACACGTAAATGGGATATTTATACTTTTGTCATGGATCCAAAGGCTGATGCTCCTGCGAGATTAGCATGTGATCAATTTGTTGTTGGTGATTTAATGAATTTTGACTCCGTTATTAATTTCGGTTCTAAACTTGATATTCTAACTATTGAAATAGAAAATGTTAATGTAAAGGCACTTTATGAACTTGAAAAAAAAGGAGTAAAAGTTTATCCTCAGCCATCAGTTCTTGAAGTTATTCAAAACAAATCAAAACAAAAAAATTTTTACAAGAAAAAAAATATCCCAACATCAAACTTCAAAACTTTTTCAAATATCGAATCTTTAAAAAATTCTGTTGCAAAAGGAAATCTTTCATATCCATTTGTATGGAAAGCTGCTTCAATGGGCTATGATGGTTATGGGGTTTCTGTTATAAAAAATAATAAAGACCTAGAGTCTCTTAATGATTGTGAGTGTATCATTGAAGATCTAGTCTCAATAAAATCTGAATTATCAGTTATTGTTGCAAGACGAATAAACGGAGAAGTAAAAACCTTTCCAGTTGTAGAAATGGAATTTCATCCAAACTCCAATCAAGTTGAATTCGTTATTTGCCCAGCTAGAATTTCAAGTAGAATAAGACTTAAAGCTGAAAAATTAGCTATAGAAGTTTCAGAAAAATTTAAACATATAGGGATTCTTGCAGTTGAAATGTTTTTAACTGAAACGGATGAAATTATAGTTAACGAAGTTGCTCCGAGGCCCCATAATTCAGGTCATTTAACAATTGAATCTTCTTACACCTGCCAGTTTGAGCAACATATTAGATCAATATTAGATTTACCATTAGGAAGTCCAATTAATAAGATTCCTGCAGTAATGGTCAACCTTGTTGGTAAGCATGAATATTTTGGACCTGTAATTTATAAAAATATTGATCAAATTCTTGTAATAGACGGAGTTACTCCTCATATTTATGGAAAAAAACAAACCCATCCAAACAGAAAAATGGGACATGTAACAATAACAAATAAAAACTTAAAAGAAGCGATAAGAATTGGTAAACAGGTTAAATCAATAATCGAAGTAATATCTAGTTAATATGGAAAATAAAAAAAAAATAGGCATAATAATGGGAAGTAAATCTGATCTTCCAATAATGAAAGAAGCAATTGAAATTCTAAAATTTTTTAAAATTGATACTGAAATTGATATTGTATCAGCCCACCGAACGCCTTCTAAATTAATGGAATATGGCAAAAAAGCCCACAAAAGAGGTCTGAAAGTTATAATAGCTGGAGCTGGGGGAGCTGCTCATTTACCTGGAATGATTGCATCTTTAAGTCCTTTGCCTGTAATTGGTGTTCCAATAAAGTCGAGAAACTCAATCGATGGATGGGATTCTGTCCTTTCAATTCTTCAAATGCCCGGTGGAGTACCTGTCGCAACTGTTGCTCTAAATGGAGCAAAGAATGCAGGTATTCTAGCTGCACAAATTATTGGAGTTGATTCATTGAAAATTCAAAAAAAAATAATTAACTACAAAGAAGAGTTGTCAAAAAATGTTTTAGAAAGCTCAAAAAAATTAGGTGATTAAATTTGTCTTAAAATAAATAAAATTAAGAACCAAATTATCGGGATTCCTTCCACCCAAAACCTTGTAAAATTTAGATTTTTTTTTGAATTTGAAATCATCAATGCGTAACTCAGAATTAAATACATAAAAACTTCAACTATGATTAATTCGAAACTTATATTATCGGTAAAATAAAAAATAGTTGCGTTAAAAATCAGGAGTGAAATTCCTAATAATTTACTTTTAAAAATACCTAAGGCCTGAGGAATAGTCTTCAATTCTATTTTATCAGTTTTAGTATCTCTGATATCAAAAGGAATTATTAAAACAAAAACAAAAATAAATCTTTGGATTCCAAAAATTAAGTAACTGAATTCATAGGTAAAATTCATTTTAATTATCAAACTTAAATATGTTACAAGCGTCCATACAAGTGCGACAATAAAAATTTTTAGTCCACTATAACTTCTTAAATTAAAGATTTTAAAAAAAGTAGGTGATGAGTAAAAAAAAACAAGAACAAAACATGCCAAAAAAATAATTTGTGTTAATAAATTAATGTAAAAAAAACAAAAAAAACCTGAAATAAAACCTGAAAAAATTAATATAAATATACTTTTTGAGATACTTTTTTTATCCCTAATAAAGATTGGAGTGAATTTAATCATGTTGTACCCTACAACTGATGATGAAAACACAAGCCAATCTAGATAGTAGTTTTGGGATGAATTTATGTAATAAAAACTTATTCTATACAATGACCAAACAGAAATTGACACGTGCAAACTGCTTCTCAAATAGAATTCAAAAAAACATTTATACCAATTCATTTGGTAAAACTAAAAAAAGAGAATTTTTATTTAATTTTTAGTTGAAAAATTTTTAAAATAGATTCATTTATTTAAAAATAAAAATAGAAATTTAAATTAATTTTAAAAACAAAAAATGAATACAGAATTGTTTGATCTTAGACACATTGGTCCAAGAAAAAAAGAAATACTCAAAATGTTGAGGTCTTTAAATCTTGACAGTTTAGATCAACTAGTTGAGGAAACTATTCCAAAAAATATTCGATTAAATGGAGAGTTAAACCTACCAGATGGAGTAAGTGAAAACACGTTTTTAAATCATATCAAAGAAATTGGTGAAAGAAATGAAATCTTTGATACATACATAGGTCTAGGTTATAATTCATCTATTTTACCAGCTGTTATTCAAAGAAATATTTTAGAAAATCCAGGTTGGTATACTGCCTACACCCCATATCAAGCTGAGATTGCTCAAGGAAGACTTGAAGCCTTATTCAATTTTCAAACGGTAATTTGTGAACTAACTGGTATGGAGATTGCAAATGCTTCATTACTTGACGAAAGTACATCAGCAGCTGAAGCAATGACAATGTTATTTAATTTTAATAATTCCAAAAATAAAAAAGTTAATTCTTATAATTTTTTTGTTCATGATCAAGTTTTACCTCAAACATTATCTGTGCTTCAAACTAGAGCTGAGCCTCTAGGAATAAAACTGTTTTTTTGTAATTCTAGAAATCTATGATTTTTCAGAGGAGTTTTTTGGACCTATCATCCAATTTC
>ERZ802830.2503-NODE-2503-length-16530-cov-10.1752_pt1 | contig 16530 bp, 15 predicted proteins | sample MGYA00345654_ERZ802830 | MGnify/ENA primary metagenome ERZ802830 (study PRJEB30503, sample SAMEA104212375) | marine metagenome | biome: Westerlies Biome; feature: [SRF] surface water layer (ENVO:00010504) within the epipelagic zone...; material: water...
GGATTTATGCAAGAGGTGGAATATCTTAGATCAAACGGCTTGGCGAGAGGTGGCTCTCTTGAAAATGCTATTGTATTAGATGAATACAAAATTTTAAATGAGGATGGCCTTAGATATAAAGATGAATTTGTTAGACATAAAATTCTGGATGCTATTGGCGATCTCTATATCTTAGGGCGTCCAATTATTGGAAAATTTATAGCTCATAAGTCGGGGCACGATTTAAATAACAGATTATTACGAGAGTTAATGAACAATAGAGACAAATGGAAGGTGACATCTTTAAGTATTGATGATATTGATCGTCATAATTTATCAAGCTTTTTAAAAATAAATGAAGAACTTAGTGGATCCTCTCAAAAGAACCTACAATGACAAGACTGACTCTAATCGTTTTAGTTTTTGCAGTGCTAGTATTATCGTTTCTTACCATCTTGTTCATTATTACAAGAAAACAAAAATACCTCGAGGCAATAAAGAAAGTCATTAATTATTCATTAAGCTTATTAATAGTTATTGTCTTAATTTTTCTTTTTTTAAAATTTGTGCATATTTAAATTGTGAAAGTAATTTCAGTATTTGGTGGAAGCGGCTTTTTAGGCTCAGAATTAATTAAGAGTCTCAAAAAGAAAGAAATTCAAATAAGACTTTTTACCAGGAACAAATTGAACGCGAATCATTTAAAAGTTGTTCCTAGGCTTGAAATCATTGAAATAACAAAAAAAACTAATCTTAAAAAGGCATTAGTTGGATCTGACATTGTTATTGATCTGGTTGGCATATTGCATGAAAGTAAAAGTGAAAGCTTTGATGACATACATGCAAAAAGATTAAAAAATATTGCAAATGCTGCTTCAGGAGCCGGGGTAAAGAGATTTATACATTTGGGCGCATTGGGTTCCTTAAAAAATGCCCCAAGCAAGTATTTACAATCTAAAGCAAAAGGTGAACATTTTATAAGGCAGGAATGTATAAAATGTACATGGACAATCTTTAAGCCATCAATTATATTTGGTCCTAAGGATAAATTTATAAATCTGTTTTATACAATGGTCAAATATCTTCCTGTGATTTTATTAATATCTCCTAATGCAAAGTTTCAACCTATTTACGTGAATGATGTAGTCGAAATAATAATTAAAAGTTTTTATGACAAAAAAACGTTTAATAAAAGTTATGATCTTGGTGGTCCAAAGATATATTCTTTCTTTGAAATAATTAAACTTATAGCTTTATTTCAGAAAAGGAGGGTATGGATTTTACCTCTAAGCAATAAAATATCTTATATCATGGTAAGAATTATCGAATGCTTACCATTAAAAATTATTACTCGTGATAATTTAAAGTCAATGTCAATTGATAATATAACAAAAACAAATGATGCTTATAAATTTAAGCCAAGATTAAAAACACTTGACGCATACTTGACAACTAAAAGTTCAAAGGGCTAATTATGAGGATATATTTGGTAGGAGGAGCAGTTAGGGATCAACTATTAAATATTCCAGTTGTTGATAAAGATTATTTAGTGGTGGGAAGCTCACCTCAAGAAATGATTGATTCAGGATTTAAGCCAATTGGTAAAGATTTTCCTGTATTCCTTCATCCAAAAACTAAAGAAGAATATGCATTGGCAAGAACAGAGAAAAAGGTTGGTATTGGACATAAAGGTTTTACATTTTATGCATCTCCAGAGGTTACACTCGAGCAAGATTTAGAGCGAAGAGATATTACAATAAATGCAATTGCACTTGATGAGAATAATAATTACATAGATCCATTCAATGGCATTGATGATTTAAAGAATAATGTTATTAGACATGTAAGTCCTGCATTTGAAGAGGATCCTCTGAGAGTTCTTCGTGTTGCGAGATTTAAGGCAAAACTTATCTCTTTCACAATTCATGAAAAAACTTATGATTTGATGAGTGGGATTGTTCGTAGTGGAGAAATTAATAATTTATCAGCTGAGCGTATGATGATGGAGTTAAAAAAGGGCTTCGAGCAAGAGCATGCATTTAGCATGTTGGAGGTTCTTAATGATTGTGGTGCAATAGATTATATTTTCCCAAAAATAGAATTTAAAAACAATAAGGATAAAATTAAGAATGTTTTAGATGCGTCCCATCACTTATGTAAGTCCGCCCCAAATAAAAGACTACTCCTGTTCTTATTAGCTGCTAATTCTATTGACAACAATATTGATAATAGAATTTATGAAAATATCAATAAAATATCTTTACCATCATTCGAAAAAGGACTCATTAAGTTAATAGAAAAAAATATTAGTGAGCTTGTCCGATTTTCGAGTTTAGAAAATAGCAAGCAGTTAGATTTACTTTATAGTTTTGATTTCTTTCGACGACCAGAAATATTGAATGAATCTTTTGAGCTTTTAGAGTTAATTAAAAAAGATAACAAAAATCATTCCTTACTTATAGAGCTTTCAAGAAAATTAATTAAGAACTTTCAAAAGTTAATTAGAAATAACCAAAACGAAATTGATAAGTCATTATCAGGTGAGAAGATTAAAAAAGCCATTTATGAGGAAAGGCTATTATTAATTAAGAAATTATAGTGATCTTAATTTTTGTAACTCCTTGAGGGAAGATATTTTTTTATCAATGTAGATTGGTTTTTTTTTGCTCTTATTTATCCATATAGTTTTAATGCCGCAATACTTCGCTACCTTAAGATTTTCTTTTTCATCATCTACAAAATATGCTTGTTCAATTCTATATTTAGATAAGAATTTCTTCATACTTTCTTTGCTAGGCTTACCATTGAAATTTGAATTTTCAATAAAATGAAAATCTTGAAAAAATCTACCAATATTGCAGTGATTGATTATGTTAAGAGCATATACTTTAGGTGCGTTAGTAAAAAGAATTTTTCTACCATCAAGATTGGATAAAATTCTCACCAAATTATATGCTGGAAAAATTAAGTCGCTATAGTTTTTGATATCATGCGTTTTGTTTAGAAAATTATTTGGATTAACATCATAATTCCTTATTAATCCTTTTAGGGTTGAGCCATAAGACATCCAATAATCTTGTCTTATTTTGTCAGCTTGATACTCGTTGATTTTTAATAGATTTTGTATATATCTATTCATTTTTTTATTAATGATTGGGAATAACTTTCTTCCGGTATCGTGGAGCGTATTGTCGAGATCAAATATCCAAGTAACCCTCAATTAATTTGCCTTGATTAAGGTCCCAACACCCTGATCGGTAAGTATCTCAAGCAATAAGGCATGTTCAACTCTTCCATCAATAATATGGACACTATTTACGCTACTTTTTGCAGCATGAAGAGCAGCATTTATTTTTGGCAACATCCCTCCTGATAAAATACCCTCTTCGATCAAATCTTCTATTTCTTTTGGAATCAAACCAGTAATAAGATTGTTATTTTTATTTAATACTCCTTTTGTATTCGTCATTAGCACTAGCTTTTCTGCATTAACAACCTCAGCAAGTTTGCCCGCAACAACGTCTGCATTTATGTTATAAATTTTTTTGTCCTCACCATAACCAATAGGGGCGATTACTGGAATAATTCCATGCTCATCAAGATCATGCATAAAATATGGATCAATACTTTCAATATCTCCCACATATCCAAGATCAATAGAATCATGTGTTTTTTCGTCTGTAATATTTAATTTTTTTGCCTTTATAAAACCAAGTGATTCCTTTTGAGTAAGACTATTTGCTTTTCCACCACTATTCTTAATTAGAGTAACTATATCCATACCTATAGCACTTAAAACATTATGTACAACGGCCATTGTTTCTTCATCAGTAACTCGCATCCCTTTATAAAATTTTCCTTCTTTGCCTAATGCTTTAAGGCTATCATTAATTTGAGGCCCACCCCCATGCACAATAACAGGGTTCATACCAACCAGTTTCAATAGAACAACATCTTTCGCAAAAGAACTTTTGAGACTCAAATCAACCATGGCATTACCACCATATTTGATAATAATTGTCTTTCCGTAGAATTTTTTTATGTAAGGCAGTGCCTCACTTAATATTTTTGCTTTTTCGTTAGGAGTCATATTTTTGGCATATTTACTAATTCATCTTATTTTATAGCTTTTTTGTAAAGAATTTAGCATTTCGTTCCGTTTGATAGTATTTTTTTCTTTTTATGGGCATACCCTCTTTTTTACTAGAGATAAATTCCTTTTCTAAAAACCAGTGCTCGGATTGCGTTGTAAATAGAAAAATCTCACTGATACCCATTTTTTTACTGTGTTTTTCACAAAATTTTAATAATTTATTTCCATACCCTTTATTTTGATATTCTCTTTCAATTGCAAAGCAAGCAATTTCTGCCATAAGATTATATTTATATAATGCAGCACAACCAATTAGGTCATGATTGTGTTCAATGACATAAAAATGATTTATGTCTTTTTCTATTTGTTCTTTTGCTCTATTCATTAAGATACCTTTATTTCCTAACGGACTAATTAATTGGTATATTTTTTTTACATCCTTTATTTCTGCTTGACGTATTATTTCTAATGGATACTCTGTAAAAATTGTCCCAGATCCTCTCTGAGTAAATAGTTCTTCGATGACAGAACCATCATAACTTCTGTTAACAAGGTGAACTTTGGGCACGTTATTTTTTATTGCATACATACTGCTCTTTAAAATATTAAAGTCATTAATTGATATATTTGGTGCTTTCTCTGGAGAGGAGTTGTTCTCTATGCTTTTAATTAAGTTCTCTGCTTTGTGTGTTGTAAGCTCAGAAATGAGATCACCCTTTAAATTAAGTAGCCCATTATGATTCATATAGTAAATAAGCTTATCTGCCTTAATAGCTGATGAAACTTCGGCTGCTGTTTTTTCATAAGAAAGATTAAAAATATCTCCAATAGGGCTAAAGCCTAGAGGGGAAATAATTACAATTTCTTTATTATCTAGCTTATTTTTAATAGATGTTGCATCAATACGCCTAATTTGCCCACTAAATTGCATGTCAACACCATCAATCACTCCAAGAGGTCTTGCGGTGATAAAATTCCCAGATGCAACTTTATTTTCCTTATTGCCGGATGATAAGTCTAAACTTTTGGATGACAATGCAGACTCAATTTTAATTTTATTCCGACCATTTACATCAATGACTTTTTCAAGTGTTTCTTGATCAGTCACACGAATATTACGCACTAAGGACACAGAAGATTGATCATTTATTTCATGATTTATCTGAGGACGAATACCATAAACAATAACGATACGAATATTTAAACTTTGTAAAAGATTAATGTCTTGCACAATATTGTCTAATTGATTGTCATAAATAATGTCTCCGCTGAATGCAATAACAAAAGTTTGCATTGAAAATTCATTAATATATTTGGAGGCTTCACGAAATTGTTTAACAAAATTATTATGATTATTTTTTAAGGTCTCAACGGATGATTGGTCAGAGAAGAAGAATTGTATAGATACACCAAAACAATCTGATATTTTTTGCAGTAATTGAACGTTAATATTAAGTTCTCCACGCTCAATACGCGATAAATTACTAGGACTTAGCTCTAATTTTTTTGCAAAAGCATCAAGACTTAATTTATTTAATTTACGTAACTTTCTTATGTTAGTAGCTACACTATTTTGCATAAAATACAATTTTATTTAATAATTAACTAATATTATATTAAATTTTTGTAATTTAAGCAAAATCACCGTATTTATATTGCAATATTGACAAAATAGATAACGGTGCTGTTTCGGTTCTTAATATGCGTGGCCCAAGGCCTATTGGAACAAAGTGTGATTTAATTGCTTGGTTAAGCTCTTCTTCAGCAAAGCCGCCTTCAGGACCAATCATAATATCAATATCTTTTACGGATGAATTGTTAATGTTTTGTAAATTATTTTTTTCTTTTGGCGAAAGAATTAATTTAAGGTGATTGGCATTTTCTTGATTTAGACATTCTTCTATTTTTTTCGGTAGGGATATTTTGGGTAATGATGATCTCCCTGATTGCTCACAAGCAGATATAACCACCTGTTGCCAATGAGATAATTTCTTTTCAGCTCTACTACCTTGTAATTTTATATTACTTCTTTTGCTATACATTGGAATAATAGAACCTACCCCTAACTCCACACTTTTTTGGATAATCCAATCCATTTTTTCACTTGATGATAATGATTGAAATAATCTTAAATGAATAGTTGGATTCTTTTGATTTTCAAATCTACTATCAATGTAAACCTTTACAGTTTTTTTATTGATATCAGTAATGACTGCAGAATAATCATAAAGGTCGTTATGAAATAATATAATTTTATCATCGGTTCTTAATCTTAAAACATGAGTAGCATGATGCGCTACCTTATTAGATAGATGAATTTTTTGCTTTAATTCTAATGGGCTTGGATGGTAAAATCGATTCATATATTTATCGGAGAGTTGAAGTGGTTAGTTTAAATACCCCCATATGTGATTTTGGGTGGAAAGCAAAAGAATTTAACCTTCTAGGTGTAGATGGAGAGCAATGGAATCTATCTAGAGCAAAAGGTAAAAGTGGCTTAATAGTCATGTTTATTTGTAATCATTGTCCTTATGTAAAAGCTATTCTACCGCGTTTAGTAAATGATTTAGCTGAATTAAAAAAAATAGGTATCAATGCGGTTGCTATTTCAAGCAATGATGTGGTGAATTATCCAGACGATTCCTATGAAAATATGCAAAAAATAAGTCAAAAAGAAGCATTCTCATTTCCTTATTTATTTGATGAGAGTCAAGAGGTAGCAAAGGCTTATGATGCAATTTGCACCCCCGACTTTTTTGGTTTTAATGCTGCACTTGAACTTCAGTATAGGGGGCGTTTTGACTCAACTGGAAGAGAAGAGCCATCTATTAATAATGAAAGGGATTTATATGAGGGCATGAAGCTTATTGCCAATACTCAACAAGGCCCAAAAGAGCAAATTTCAAGCATAGGTTGTTCAATTAAGTGGAAATGATCTTTAATTTAATTTAAACGTAAGATGCCTTGATTGAATAACAAGTTTAGGGAATAATTTAAGTTTCGTTGTAAGACAATATACTAATCGTTGCTTTGGAGTAAATTATAAAAAAGCACGTCATCAAATTTGGGGGATATCATGGCAACACGACAAGATTTAGCAAATGCAATTAGAGCACTATCAATGGATGCAGTTCAGAAGGCAAAATCTGGACATCCTGGAGCGCCAATGGGAATGGCCGAAATCGGTGAGGTCCTATGGAATCACCATTTAGATCATAATCCCACTAATCCAAATTGGGCAGATCGTGATCGATTTATATTATCCAATGGGCATGGCTCCATGTTAATTTATTCTTTACTGCATTTGACTGGATATGATCTTCCTATGAAAGAAATTGAAAATTTCCGTCAAATACATTCAGCATGTGCAGGACACCCAGAATACGGATATGCCCCAGGTGTTGAAACAACCACTGGCCCCTTAGGACAAGGAATAAGTAATGCAGTTGGTTTTGCAATGGCTGAAAAACTTATGGCTAACCAATTTAATAAACCAGGTCATGATATTGTCGATCACTATACATATGTCTTTATGGGTGATGGTTGTTTAATGGAAGGTGTATCTCACGAAACATGTGCATTGGCAGGTACATGGGGTCTCGGAAAATTAATTGCTCTTTGGGATGATAATGGTATTTCAATTGATGGGCACATTGAGGGCTGGTATACCGATGATACTGCTGGACGTTTTGAATCATATGGATGGCACGCAATAAGAGATGTAGATGGTCACGACCCAGATGCAGTAGATAAAGCAATCCAAGAAGCAAAGAAAGTTACTGATAAACCAACATTGATATGTTGTAAAACTATCATTGGTAAGGGTTCACCTAATAAGTCAGGATCACATGATTGTCATGGTGCTGCTCTTGGTGATGATGAAGTTGCATTAGTAAGAAAAGAAATTGGTTGGGATCATGATCCATTCGTTATTCCCCAAGATATTTATGATGGTTGGAACCAAAAAGAAAAAGGACAAGCTAAAGAAGATGCATGGAATGCAAAATTTGATGCCTATGCAAAAGAATTTCCAGAGATGGCAGCTGAGTTTAAAAGAAGAATGGCAGGTGAATTACCTGCGGATTGGGATAAACTTTCTGCGGGCATTATTAATGATGCAAATGATAGTGCCGAAAAGGTTGCAACCAGGAAAGCCTCTCAAAATGTTATTACCGCATTAGCATCTTCACTCCCAGAGTTTCTTGGTGGCTCAGCCGACCTTACAGGCTCAAATCTTACAAGCTGCCCAAGTTTTGAACACGTGAGTGGTGCTAAGCCAGGAAATTATATTTCTTACGGCGTTCGTGAATTTGGTATGGCAGCCATTATGAACGGTATGGCTTTACATGGGGGGCTTCTTCCTTTTGGAGGAACATTCCATATGTTCACTGACTATATGAGAAATGGTATGAGGATGGCTGCTTTAATGAAGCAAAGAGTTGTTTATGTTTTAACGCATGACTCTATAGGTCAGGGAGAGGATGGGCCTACCCATCAGCCTATCGAGACCACAGCTGGTATAAGATATATTCCGCGCATGGAGGTATGGAGACCATGCGATGCTACTGAAACTGCAACAGCCTGGGTTGCTGCAGCAGAAAATGCTGAAAATCCTACTAGTTTAGTGTTAAGTCGACAAGGTATGGGTTTTCATACTAGAAATGCTGATCAAATTGCTGATATTAAAAAAGGCGGTTATATATTGTCTGATTGTGATGGAGATGCTCAGATTATTTTAATAGCCACAGGATCAGAAGTTGATTTGGCTGTGGGTGCTCAAGAAGTTCTTAAAGGAGAGGGTATTCATGCGCGTGTAGTGTCTATGCCTTGTACCCATGCATATGATCGTCAAGATCAAGCCTATAAAGATAGCGTCCTGACCCCAGGTATTAAGCGTGTATCAGTTGAAGCAGGAGTTACAGATTTTTGGAGTAAATATGTTGGGCTTGACGGTGCATCAGTTGGTATAGATACCTATGGTGAATCTGCTCCTGGTAAGGTAGTGTTTGAACATTTTGGTTTTACGGTTGATAACGTTGTAGCAACTGCAAAATCTATACTGTAATTTCTTAAATCTTTTATAAGGGTGCGCATTTGCACCCTTATACCTTATAAATGTATAGGTGGATAATATATGGCAATAAATATTGCAATCTCTGGTTTTGGAAGAATTGGAAGATTGGTCCTGAGGGCTATATATGAACAGGATTATAAGGACATAAAAGTTGTCGCTATTAACTGTAGCAGGGGTGATATAGAAAAACATGCTCATTTATTACGTTACGATAGCCAACATGGAAGATTTAACGTAGACGTTAAAACCACAGATGATTCTTTTGTTGTAAATGGGGATCGTATTCGATATTTTAATACCAGAGATCCTAATGAATTATCTTGGGGTGAGCTTGAGGTTGACTTAGTAATGGAATGCACCGGAGCCTTTCGCGGAAAAGAATCTTGTCAATTTCATCTAGATAATGGCGCTAAAAAAGTCTTAATTTCAGCTCCTGGTGAAAAAGACGTTGATGCAACCATAGTTTATGGTGTGAACCATAGTCAAATAAAAAAAGAACACACTGTCATATCAAATGCCTCTTGCACTACTAATGGATTAGCTCCAATTGTAAAAGTTATACAAGATGGAATAGGTATTCATTCTGGACTTATGAATACAATTCATTCTTACACCAATGATCAAGTTATTTTAGATAATATGCATAATGATGTAAGACGAGCACGCTCAGCTGCTGTATCAATGATACCTACTAAAACTGGTGCAGCTTCGGCTGTAGGGCTTGTCATTCCAGCTTTAGAGGGCAAATTAGATGGAGTTGCAATTCGAGTACCTACCTCTAATGTGTCATTGGTCGATCTAACTTTTACAACTTTGAAATCAACAAGTAAAGACGAAGTTAATGATTTGATGAAAAAGGCGTCGGAGACAAATCTCAAAGGAGTTTTAATATACAACCAGGAACCTTTGGTATCAATTGATTTTAATCACACGTCAGGTTCTAGTTATTTTGATTCGACTTTAACCAAAGTCAGCAGTGATGGAAAGCTGGTAAAAGTGTTTGGCTGGTATGACAATGAATGGGGCTTTAGTTGTCGAATGATCGATACTGCTATAGCGATGATGGGCGCAAAATAAATTCACCTTAAATATGAATCATATTTCCGATTTCATAATTAAAGACAAACGCGTTTTCATCCGGGCTGATTTGAATGTGCCAATGCAATCAGGAATTATTTCATCAGAAAATCGAATCAAAGCTTCATTACCCACTATTAGATATGCTTTGAAGGCTGGGGCAAAAGTGATGGTCACATCTCACCTAGGCAGACCTGCGGAGGGCCATTTTACTGAGAAAGATTCCCTTGCACCTGTTGCAGAGTATCTTAGTAAAGAGTTAAGTCAACCAGTTTCACTCATTAAAGAATGGACACAAAAATCATTTACGGTGGACTCTGGAGAATTAGTTGTTTTAGAAAATTGTAGATTTAATGTTGGAGAAAAGGCCAATGATGAATCACTTGCAAAGTTATATGCAAAGCTAACTGATGTATTCGTGATGGATGCTTTTGGCACGGCTCATCGTAAACAAGCATCAACTTATGGCATTGCAGAATTTTGCCCCAAAGTGTGTGCCGGCCTATTATTTAAAAGTGAGCTTGAGGCATTAGAAAAGGTTATCTCTGAACCAAAATTACCAATGGTAGCAATAGTTGGTGGTAGCAAAGTTTCAACAAAACTAACTATTTTAGATAAACTTTCCGATAAGGTAGATCAATTAATTCTAGGAGGAGGTATTGCAAATACTTTCTTAAAAGCCCAAGGATTCAATATAGGTAAATCACTATGTGAAGATGATTTTATTCCCTCAGCAAAACAAATTATCCATAAACTCGAGTCGAGGGGGGCGTCACTTCCTACATTGACAGATGTGGTGTGTGGTAAAAATTTGAACAAAAAAGAACCTGCAGTCATTAAGAGTATTCATGAAGTATCGGAGGATGATATGATTTTTGATTTAGGGCCTAAGTCAATGATTTCTATCTCTGAAAAAATAAAGCAAGCAAAAACTATTTTATGGAATGGTCCTATTGGAGTTTTTGAATTTAAACAATTTGCAAGTGGGACGGAAACTTTAGCTCATGCTGTGGCTAATTCTATGGCTTTTTCTTTGGCGGGAGGAGGCGATACAATAGCTGCGATAGAGTCATATGGGATGGAAAATAATCTCTCATATGTATCTACTGCTGGTGGGGCTTTCTTAGAATTTGTTGAAGGAAAAAAATTACCCGCCATTGAAATTCTTGAGCGACGAACAAATTAATATGGCGCTGCACTCATCTCAATTAAAAAATTTATCACTTATCAATAAAGGGAAGGTGAGGGATATCTATGACCTTGATGATGGTAAGCTTTTAATTGTCACAACGGATCGTTTATCAGCATTCGACGTTATTATGTCCGAGCCTATACCAAGTAAGGGTAGAGTTTTAACGCAGATGTCTAATTTTTGGTTTGAGAAGTTAGCACATATAATCCCTAATCATTTGCTTGAAGATGATCCAAAAAGCTTTGTTAGTGAGGGTGAGATTGAACAAATTGAGGGGCGTTCGATTGTAGTAAAAAAATTATCCCCAATACCTGTTGAGGCAATTGTAAGAGGATATTTGGTAGGAAGTGGATGGAAGGAATATCAAGAATCAAATACTGTCTGCGGTATTAATCTCCCCAATGATTTACAACAGGCATCAAAATTACGAAACCCTATTTTTACTCCATCAAGTAAGGCCTCTCAGGGAGAGCATGATGAAAATATATCCATATCAACGTGTGAGGCATTAATCGGAAAAGATTTATCAAAGCAAATTTCTAAAATAAGCCTTGAGCTCTACCAAGCTGCCTCAGTGTTTGCAGAATCTAAAGGCATTATTATTGCGGATACGAAATTTGAGTTTGGTTTAGACAAAGAAGGTAACCTTCATTTAATTGATGAGGTGCTTACCCCTGACTCTTCAAGGTTTTGGTCCAAAGAAGACTATCAAACGGGCATATCACCCCCAAGCTTTGATAAGCAATATGTAAGAGACTGGTTGGAGTCGGTAAACTGGAATAAAAGTGTGCCAGCACCTAATCTACCAGAAGAGATAGTAGCCAATACCTCTGCTAAATATCTTGAAGTTTATTCACGTTTAAGTAAATAAAATCGCTTGTGAATATAAAAAAGATATCTGCCCTTCAAGCTATTCTTTTAGCACTGGGGATTACGGGTCTCATCAATGGAGTAATATTTTCTTATCAAACAGATGGTGTTACGGGGATAAATGCACAAAACAGCGAATTTTTCTTCCCTTCCTCTAAAATCATTGGATCTGTTTGGACGTTTTTAATGGCATGCTTAGCCTTTAGTTTTTCACGAGTCGTAAAACAAAATACAACACTTGCTGCATGGATTTTTGGATTATTTCTGATATGTATTCTTTACCCAATTTACACCCTTGGTTTCTCTTCTTTACCAAATATGATACTTGGAAATTTATTTACCATAGCCTTAGCAAGCTTTATTTCAGGTGTGCTATTTACTTTCTATAAACTTGAATCATTCCTTACTTTTCTCATACCAGTATGGGTTATTTTTGTGAGTTATTTAATGTTTATAATTAATTAAATATTTTTTAGCCAAAAAAAACCTGCGTAATAGCAGGTTTTTTTATTTTTCTTTGTGGTTTATAAGATTGGCACAATAAGCAATGCAACAATATTAATAATTTTGATTAAAGGATTGATTGCTGGGCCTGCAGTATCTTTATAAGGATCACCTACAGTATCTCCAGTCACTGAAGCTTTATGCGCCTCAGAACCTTTACCACCATGATTACCGTCCTCAATATGTTTCTTAGCATTATCCCATGCTCCACCACCTGTACACATTGAAATAGCTACAAAAAGACCAGTGATGATTGTTCCCATTAATAGTCCACCCAATGCTTGTGGTCCTAAGAAGACACCAACAAGAACTGGAACTGCTACTGGAAGAATTGATGGTATCACCATCTCTTTAATAGCAGATGTAGTTAACAAATCTACCGCTTTAGCATAATCTGGCTGACCTTTACCAGTCATAATACCTTTGATTGTTTTAAACTGACGTCTAACTTCCTCAACAACAGAAGCTGCTGCTCTTCCAACTGCTTCCATAGCCATAGCGGCAAAAAGGAAAGGAATGAGTCCTCCGATAAATAGGCCAATAATTACCATAGGTTCACTTAAGTCGAAAGAGGCCATAATATTGTAATGATCTAACTTGTGAGTGTAATCAGCAAAAAGAACTAAAGCAGCAAGACCTGCTGAACCAATAGCATATCCTTTAGTGACCGCCTTAGTTGTGTTACCAACAGCATCAAGTGGATCAGTAATATCTCTAACCTTTTGGGGAAGACCTGACATCTCAGCAATTCCGCCTGCATTATCAGTAATTGGACCATAAGCGTCCAAAGCAACAATAATACCAGCCATGCTTAACATTGAAGTAGCCGCCACAGCAATTCCATAAAGTCCTGCAAAATCATATGAAGCATAAATACCAGCACAAACTGATAAAACGGGAAGCGCTGTAGATTTCATTGATATACCAATACCAGCAATTATATTGGTTGCATGACCAGTTTCTGAAGCCTTTGCTACATGCTGCACTGGCTTATATTCGGTACCTGTGTAGTACTCCGTGATTAAAACTAGGAGGGCAGTAAGCACAAGACCTACAACAGCTGAACCGAACAAATCGGTCGCAGAAAAAGTCTCTCCATCTACAGTGATTCCTTGAGGAAACATATCAATACTTACATAATAAAATGCGATAGCTGATAAAACACCTGCAACCGCAAGACCTCGATATAAAGCAGGCATTACATTTGCCATTTTGGCATTTGCCCTTACAAAGAAACACCCAATGATTGACGCAATAATTGAAACAGCACCTAACATTAAGGGATAAAGGACACCGTTCGCATCCGATACCATTAATGTTCCCAAGACCATCGTTGCAATGATGGTGACTGCATATGTCTCAAATAAATCAGCTGCCATGCCCGCACAATCACCGACATTATCCCCAACGTTGTCTGCAATGACTGCTGGATTTCGTGGATCATCCTCAGGTATACCAGCTTCAACCTTTCCAACAAGATCAGCACCAACATCAGCACCTTTAGTAAAGATACCTCCACCCAGTCGTGCAAAAATAGAAATAAGTGATGAACCAAATGCTAAGCCAATTAACGGGTTTAAAGCTTCGGTAGATTCAAGCGATGCTCCCCCTAAATATTCGTAGAAACCAGCAACACCTAACAAACCTAAACCAACCACTAACATTCCGGTAATAGCTCCGCCCTTAAAGGCAACATCAAAGGCTTGAGGCAAACTCTTCGTTGCCGCTTGGGCAGTCCTTACGTTGGCTCGAACCGATACATTCATACCAATAAATCCGCATGCACCTGATAAAACGGCACCTATAATAAAACCTATGGCAGTTGCTTGGTCAATAAAATAACCAATCAAAACCGCAAGGATAATACCAACCGCCGCAATAGTCTTATATTGACGAGCTAAATATGCAGAGGCACCTTTTTGAATGGCTGCTGCAATATCTTTCATTTTTTTGTTACCCGCGGGAAGATTAACAATCCACTTTGACATAAATGCACCATAAAGCACTGCAAGTATTGCTGCACCTATGGCAAGTTGCACTACAGATAATTCAGTTACCGACATATTTCCTCCAATTTGTAATTTTTGATTTTACTAGTGGCGCAAATACAATAGTTGGCACCAGTAAAAATGATGCGACATTATACCTGTTTTAAAAACAACTCCCAAATAGAAAAAACTATTTTCTGTATATTATTGATTTAAAGTAGTTTTTAATGATTTAGACTCATTAATATACCTATAAATATTAAGAGCACTGCAAACCACTGCTTGACCTTTTCATCTGATATTTTCATCAGCCATCCAGCAGATAATTTTACAAATATTAAGCTTGGTAGCGTTAAATAGATAATCGCTGGAAGATAAATATAACCAAGTAAAGATAAATTATCGGTATTTGAATATGTGGAGCTTATATACATTGCAAATGTTGTTATGAAACCAATCAAGAAACCAAAAGCACTCGATGTACCAACAGCAAGCTTGGATGGAATATGTTTTTTTATAAGATAAGGAACAAATAGTGTTGCTCCACCTATACCAAGAAGTCCAGAAATCATGGCAAAAGTAAAGCTTATTAAATTTGCTTTGAATGCGCTGGGTAACGATGGTTTTTTCTTTGAGATAGTATGATTTAATAATTTGTAAGCAATAAAAAAGGTATAAATTATAAAAAAAATTCGAAGATAATCTCCTGGAATAAATTTGATTGTTAGACCAATAACGATGGAACCCAAAAGAATCCCTAGAGCAAATTTTTTAAAAATTGCATAATCAATATTTGCATTACTATTGTGAGCATATACCGCCATTGCTCCAGTCAATACCATTGATGCCAATGAGGTGCCTATCCCAATTAAGATGGCTTCTGTGAAAGCAATATTTGAGAAGTATACGAGCGAATAGGTTACAACTGGAACGATAAGCAGCCCACCACCCAGGCCGAATAAACCAGCAGCAATACCAATAAATATGCCTGAAATAATAAAGATGAGTATTTCAATCATGAATTTTTTTTAATAATATTGTCTAGAACTTTTTTTAGTGGGGAGGAAGAGAGTTTTTTTGAAAAATTACTCATTTTTTTTATTGTAACTTGACCAAATTCGATATTGCTTCTTTCAGTTTCAGGATTGATTAATAAAAGATTAATTTTAATTTGGGTAATTTTACTTTCTTTGCTAAGTTTCTTGTTTACCTGTGTGGTCATTTTTTTTGATAGTAATTTAAGTTTATGAGCTAATGCATTAGATGATGTTGATAAATAAAGTACTCCTCTTTTATATTTTGTCACCTTAAAAGCCTTAGATAAATTTTTTGGTAAAGCTTCTTGAAGGCAATTTTGATAAAAATCTATCTCTTTCTTCTTTTGATGTAAATCTGAAAAAAATTCCTTTTCGAATAACTTTTTGATGGGTTCCATACTATAATGCTACCTTATTTTTTATAAAATTTTTTCATTTGATGAAGATAATCTTAATTACAAAAAATCATAAGAAACCTATAAACATTGGCGCTAGGTTTCTTTTGCTTATCGCTATAGTATTCCTTGCTATTTGTACATATGGAGGACATAAATTTGTCACATCCCCAAATGGAATGAAGCTGTTAGGTTTAACAAGTTTTGAGTCGTTGTCAGCAAATAATGATAATTTACTTTCATCAGAAGATTACCGTAATAATTTAAATGCATACATTGAGCAAATAGGTGAACTGCATATTCGTCTTGAGGATTTAGATA
>ERZ802830.2505-NODE-2505-length-16524-cov-17.9008_pt1 | contig 16524 bp, 15 predicted proteins | sample MGYA00345654_ERZ802830 | MGnify/ENA primary metagenome ERZ802830 (study PRJEB30503, sample SAMEA104212375) | marine metagenome | biome: Westerlies Biome; feature: [SRF] surface water layer (ENVO:00010504) within the epipelagic zone...; material: water...
AGTCATCCAATACATCTTTCATTCGGTGCTCGCGGTAATTCTACTTTTAGGAATGTTTCGTTCGAGAAGCTCCCCACGTCAGGGTTGCTTGGTCTCGGTACCTGTTCTGGGACTTGTTCTCTGTCTTGTTCCCTGTCTCGTTCTGGGCTCTGCTCTCGCTTCGACTTGAGCATCGACCTGCCCTGTCCCTGTATGACGACGATGTTACACAGGCTCTCTATCAAAATGAAGGAATAGTGGAGACAAAGCTGTATAAAAGTGAAACAAAATGTTTCAACTATCAGCCATGTCGAACGGCGGGATATGGCGAGATGAGACAATCTTATAACCGTCTACTCAACTGCTCACAGGAACTGCTCACCGGAAGCTGCCCTTCCCCTCATGAAGCGCTAGACTCGCCACATACGAAACGAACCTATTGCCTGAGCACCGTGTTACACAAAGCTAAAATTCTGGCCACGGCCCCCATGATGGCCTGGACAGACAAACACTGCCGCTTCTTACTGCGCCAATACACGCCCTCGTCGCTGCTGTTTACTGAAATGGTGACCACCGGCGCCTTGCTGCATGGTAAGCAACTGCATTTACTGGAATTTAACGAGTGCGAGCACCCGGTAGCGCTGCAGCTTGGTGGCAATGACCCCATTGCGATGGCTGAGTGCGCTGCGATGGCCGAGGAGTTCGGCTACGACGAGGTCAATATCAATGTCGGCTGCCCGTCTGATCGAGTGCAAAAAGGTACCTTCGGCGCGTGTCTCATGCGCGAACCTGAACTCGTCGCCGCCTGCGTTAAGTCCATGCAGGCTTCCTGCTCGATCCCAGTGACCGTAAAGTCGCGCACGGGCATCATCGTGAAAGGCTCTGCCGACACCTTCGACGATTTGGATTTCCTGATGCGCTTCGTAGATACGCTGGTCGACGCTGGATGCTCGCGACTTTACCTACATGCTCGGATCGCCGTGCTGGGTGGACTATCGCCGGCGCAAAACCGCGACATCCCGCCACTCACTCCGGCCAAGGGCGAAGCCATCAAGCTGCGTCATCCGCAGCTCGAACTGATTCTGAACGGCGGTATTACAGACATGACCGCAGCTACAGCCCCGCTGACTTGGGCAGATGGCATCATGATTGGACGCGCGGCCTACCATCAGCCGCGTTTCTTGAGCCAGTTAGAACAACATCTCTACAACGGTGATTTCCAGCTGGACGAGTACCATGTCTTCCATCGGTATGTGGACTACATGGCCACCCAACTCGACGCTGGGGTTAGGCTGAACGTGCTGACAAAACACTTGCTGCACTGCTTCAATGGGCGACCTGGCGCGCGGCGTTTTCGACAGATCCTTAGCGATGCGAAACGCCTTAAAACCAATGACCTTAATCTCGTGCACGAAGCTTTGAGTGCGCTGGGCCCACTACAGGATCAACCGGGAGTTCGACTCAATGCTGGCTAAACTGCGATCTTTGTTCTCTGTCGAACAGACTGAGGATGAAAATGTGATTGAAACCGATCTGGCCGCGGCTTCCCTGATGCTGGAGGTGTGTTGGTCTGATCACCATGTCGACGATGCGGAGCTCGCAGCAATTCAACGCCTTTTGGTCGACCTGTATAGCATCGACGCTGACAAGGTAGAGGCGTTAATCGCTGATGCAAAAGCCCGCTTGGAAACCGCTGTTGGCCTCCACCCGTATACCAGCTATTTGCGCGAGCAACTCGCCGAGGCCGAACGTTTTGACGTGATCTGCGCGCTCTGGCAGTTGGCGCTTGCCGATGATCGTATTGATAAATTTGAAGAGCATACAATTCGCCAAGCAGCAGATTTGCTCTATCTCAGCCACAGCCGTTTTATTGAGGCCAAACTCAAGGCCAAATCGATGTCAGACGACGCCTAGGACGCGTCGGCTTTTTCGCATACTGGCTGTGCGCAGTCTTCGCGCTCCAACGCTGCTACCAAATCTCTGAAGGTCTCTGCGTTCTGCTCGTTCATGGCCATGAGCTGTTTGTGCGCGGCAATAACGCGCGCCCGCGTACTCTCCATGGCGAGATCTGTGCCCGCCGGCAATTCGATCCCGTCCGGCAGAGCCGGCAGTGACAGAGCATCGTAAGCGGCTCGATCAACGATCATGAAGACATCTTGAAAACCCATGCTTGAGAGCACGCGGTGCAAATTGTCTGAGTCGCAAATCAGGGTGGGTACGCGTTGATTGAGTTTCTTGACGCGTATCGACAGTCGAGCCAAGCAGCCCAAGGTTGTGCTGTCGAGATTTTCAGTCGATTGCAAATCGACGACCACCGCATGAAAGGATGGGTCTCGCAGCATGCGATCGCAGTAAGCATCCAGCGACGCACACTGATTAACGCGCACATCGCCATGAAAGCGAAGTACATGGGTACCTAGAAAGTCTCCGGCACAAATACTGCCCTGCAACAGCACTCTCCCTGACTGGACTCGACTACGGCGCGGATATTACGCCGATCTTTCTCTCTGTACAGCTAGCAAACTCACGTCATCGAGATTTTTTAACGACTCGCAAAGTCGACTCCATAACTTAAGCGGGTCTGGCAAGGACTGCGATAGCGCCACCAGTGCTGCCTCTTTGTCGGCAAATTGATCTGGCGGTAAACAGTCCATCACTCCGTCAGAAAAAACCAACAGCGTGCTGCCCTTGGGAAATGGCACTTGGTTTGATACGTAGGCGGCGTCTGGAAATAAACCCAGGGGTTTGGCCTGCTGCTGCAACAGCTGGGTTTCGCCACTCGGTGCCGCTAGCAGTGCAGGTGGATACTGTGCCGCCATGCTGTAATGCAAGGTGTTGTCTTGCTTATCGATAATGCCCAAAAACATCGCCACATGTTTCTCGATGCCCTGCCCGATTAACGTTTCGTTGATCCAGCCCAGCATATCGCCCGGCGAGCTAAAGCTTGGCAGACCGAACTTTTGCTGTAGCCGCCAGGAAATGTTTTTCAACATGACGGTTAGCAGCGCAGACGAAGCCCCATGACCTGCGACATCGGCCAAAAAACACGCCAGGAAGCGATCCTGCAGGGGGAAATAGTCGATAAAGTCACCGCTCAATATCAGCGAGGGCTGCACCCAGCGAGAGAATCGGTAGCCGTCCATAAGCTTGTGTTGTTTTGGCAGCATGCCTAGCTGGATGCTCTGCCCTGCCCTTTGATCCTCTTGCAGCTCCTGCTCAAGCGTCGAGAGACGCACAGCCACTTGGCTGTCGCCTACCGCGCCCTGAGGAGGCGCTAAATTGCGCTCCACACGGCTCAACAGTCCCGCACTGCGCTCCCGTAACTCGGCACCTGACATATTTGCAGACCAACAATCCGCCGCGCCATTGCCAAGGGCCTGCAGCATTGCCTCAACACTCAAGTCGCCGTCACAAAAGTAGATGGGTACTAGGGATGGGTGATGGCATTCCAACAAGTCGCCAAGTGCCCTGCAGAGCACCGACACTGCACCCAAGCGTGCATCGTTGACAGGAATTTGTTGGGCCGTTTCTACGACCTCACAGCGGAATCCCGCTCGCCGCATTTGGCTGTCCAAACCGCCAGAGCCGGAGTCATCGGCCAAGATATAGAGTGTTTCCATCATCGTTGATCGGCCCGGTATGCGCCCGTAACGTTCTGCCTAGGAACTAAATCAGGCAAGGCCAACGCGTTGCTCTTCAAGGCGCATCTTTTCCTCCACTCGTTTGAGCGACACCTTGCTGTCGCTGCCAACAAAGGCCGGTCGAGGCCTCTTTTGTAATGCCAGGGGCTCCGCGAACAGCTTTAGCCTTAATTCTTGCAGCAAAAAATGTAACTCCGCATCGATCGACGGGTCGTGCATCTCCGCCATCTTGATCGCCTCGAGGCGCTGATGCAAAGGCTTCACCTGCTGCATCAACTGCCGATCTTTCGGCACGTGCCCTCGTAGTTGCGCAAGGCGATGTTTCAGGCCCTCCAAGTAAAACGGCAAACTCGGTAGGAATCGCAATGGGGTTATCGACAATACGTTACTGGGCACCAGAGCATCGAGTTCGGTTTTGGCATCATCAAGGCTCGGCAGCAAACCCGGGGAGCGCAGCGAATCGATCAGTCCAACCAACTCGAAGCGCAGCTTGAGCACCGTTTCGAAACTCGACAGCGTCAGAGCGAACACATCGGCCAGTTCTCCTCGACAGTCCGCCATGCGCTGTGCGAATTCCTGTGCGGTGCTTGGCAGTGTTCGACCGTCGAAGTAGCAGTACCAAGCCACGCTCAGCAACAGTTCCTCCGCAAGCACTTCGGCGTTACCCAAAGAAGCAAAGTACAGGCCAAGCTGCCTATGTTTGCCCAGCTCGCGTCGAAAAAACTGGGCAGGTTTGCCCAATTGCGTCAACGCCAGCTGGGCATAGCCGTGGCGATTGGCGATGTCTCGCTCGGCGGCGGACACAAACACAGCCAGATTGACCGAGCCTCTTTTGCCCTTTTCTGCTTTTGAAACTTTTGCTCCCTTTGTCGCCTTCGTCCCGCAGAAGCTCAGTCCGGGAAACCCAACCGTGGGGCCAGCCGCCGTTTGCACGACAATGTGATCGGGCAGCTGCTCCGGAAACGCCTCAATATCTGCCTGTTCATAATCTGAAAAATCAGACGCTGCAGGTACCAGCTTGTTTGCGAGTTTGTCCTTAATCTGTTGCAGTTCTCTGCCAGAAGCCAGCTCCTTAGCGCTCTCGTCAACGACCGCGCATCGCATGCGCAGGTGTTCTGGCAGACGCTCCTTGTCCCAATCTTCCGCCGTGACTTCGATCCGGTGAAGATCACGAAGCAACTGTGACAGAGCGGTCAGCAGCCGCCCTTGACGATAGCACTGAGGCTGCAGCAGCCGGTTGGTGAGGTGGGGCAACTTGTCCGGCAGCGGTGCCAATAGCTTGCGCTTGTTTTTGGGCAAAGACCGCAGCCAAAACTCGATCACAGCGGGCAGCATGCCGGGTACCGACCATTCCAACAATTCTGCGTTAACACTTGGCAGCACGCCTGCAGGAATCGTCACGGTAATGCCATCGTCAGGCTGGCCCGGTGCAAACCGATACTTGAGCGGCAGCTCGAGCTCAGATAGCTGCAGTGCAGAGGGAAAATCGCTCTCTTGTAGGCCAACGTCGTCACGTCGCAGCAGCATTTTTTCGTCGAAGAAAAGCGCGTCCTTCGTTTCGCCGGCTCGCTTTTTAAACCAGTGACGTAGATCGCTTACTCGGCAGACATGCCGTGGCATCAGCTTGTCATATATCGCTGCTAGGTGGTCTTCGCTGATCAGCAAATCACGTCGCCGACCCTTGGCCTCGGCGTCGAGTATTTGCGCCGCGAGCTCAAGATTATGGCGCAAAAAAGCAGGCGGATCCTGCACCCCGCCCCGCACCAAGCCCTCGCGTATCAACAGGTCTCGGCAAAAATCAGGGTCAATGGTGTGATAAGCCACCGGGCGGCGCTCGGCCAAAATCAGCCCGTACAGAGACACCGTCTCGTAGGCCACTACCTCGCCGCGTTTCATACTCCAAACTGGATCGCTGGTACGGCGACGCACCAGGTGTTGGGCGTGTCCCTCGATCCAGCGACTTTCGATGCTGGCAACGCAGCGCGCGAATACCCGTCGGGTTTCGACAATTTCTGCTGCAACAATCCACTTGGGTGAGCGCTTAGCTAGCCCAGAGCCAGGAAAAATGCGCATACGCTGATTGCGTGCGGCCAAGTAACTGCCACGCTCCTCAAAGCGTCCAATCTGGCTCAGCGAGCCAACCAAGATCGATTCGTGGATCTGCTGAAAATTCCCTGGATTGCTGTTGGCCTTGAGTCCTAACTCAGTGCAGACGGATTTGAGTTGACGATAGATCTCGCGCCACTCTCTCACCCGCATAGGGTTGATAAAGCGCTTGCGCAGCGCAGTCTGCCAGCGGCTATTGGTCAGCTCAGCGCGCTGCTGTTCGATCCAGCGCCATAGATTTAAGTAGGTCAGAAAGTCGGACTGCTCGTCGACAAACATCTCGTGAGCCGTATCCGCCGCCTGAGCCTTTTCAATCGGACGCTCGCGCACATCCTGCACTGCCAATGCTGAGACGATGACCAGCATTTGCGCTAAGCACCCCTGCTCGCCGGATGCCAGCAGCATCGCCGCTAGACGCGGATCTACGGGCATGCGCGCCATCTTTCGACCGAGCGGCGTCAGCTTGCCAGATGCAATGGCTTGCAGCTCCTCTAACAACCTGACCGCATCCTTAATCGCCTTGTGCTCCGGCGGGTCTATAAAGGGGAAGCGATAAATGTCGCCAAGCCCAAGGGCCTGCATTTGCAGAACGACCGAGGCTAGGTTCACTCGTCGAATTTCAGCGTCGGTAAACTCAGGTCGAGATTGAAAGTCAGACTCATCGAACAGTCGATAACAGATGCCTGGCGCGATACGACCACAGCGCCCTGCCCTTTGATTCGCGCTGGCCTGGCTGATGGGTTCGATGGGTAAGCGCTGTAGTTTGGATCGGTAACTGTAGCGAGCAACTCTGGCTAGCCCGGTATCTATGACGTAACCGATATTGGGCACAGTTAACGATGTTTCCGCGACGTTCGTGGCCAGCACGATGCGGCGGCGAGCCGCAGACTGGGTGAAGACCCGGCGCTGATCTGCTGCGGACAGCCGGGCATACAGCGGGAGAATTTCAAAACGGTCAGCAAAGTGTCGACGCAAACGTTTGGCTGCATCGAAAATTTCTCGTTCGCCAGAAAAAAAAGCCAGCACATCACGGGCCTTACTCAACGGTTTCGCGTCGATTTCTTCCAGCACGTTGATCAGTTGATTGTCGTCCTCGTCGACTTGGCCCCGATACTCCATGTCCACCGGAAACGTGCGCCCGCCCACTTCCACCACAGGCGCATTGCCGAAGTAGGCTGAGAAGCGGGCGACATCGATGGTCGCGCTGGTAACGATGACTTTGAGGTCGCGACGTTTCTGCGTGAGTCGGTACAGAAAGCCCAGCAGAAAGTCGATGTTGAGGCTGCGTTCGTGGGCTTCGTCAACAATAATGGCGTCGTATTTTTCGAGAAAACGGTCATGACGGATTTCGGCAAGTAGCAGACCATCGGTCATCACCTTGACCAAGGTATCGTCCCGGGTTTGGTCTGAAAAACGCACCGCGAAGCCCACTTCGCGACCCAGCTGTGCACCCGTTTCCTGGGCGATGCGCTGGGCCACAGTTCGCGCGGCAATGCGCCGAGGCTGGGTGTGGCCGATCATGCCGGACTTACCCATACCTGCCTGCAGACAGATTTTCGGCAGTTGGGTGGTCTTTCCGGAACCAGTTTCACCAGCGACGATTACCACTTGATGACTTGCGATCAGCTCACGAATTCGCTCCCCGGCCTCGCTGACAGGCAGACCTGTTGCTAGGTTGCAGTCGAGGTTTTGAACGGCAGCGTGGCGCTGCTGATACAGCTGGGCCGAGGCGTCTGCGAGTGCTGTGGCCTTATCGCCAGCAGCCATTCGTGACAGCTTAAATGCATCGCGCCGCATTATCGCGGGCTGACTGGAGGATGTCATAATGCCCTTTCGCCAAAGGCTATGTTCGTTGCACCAACCACGCTCGTCGGCGCAACGACGGATTCAACACAGGCTGCCTACTTAGACAGCTCGCTCATACCTTCTTCAAGCCCCTTAATTGTGAGGGGATACATTTTTCCACCCACCAAGTCTTGGGTCATCATGACCGATGAGGAGTACTCCCAAGTTTCTTGTGGCGTTGGATTCAGCCAAATAACTTTGTCGTAAATCTCATCGAAGCGCTCCATCCACGCGGCGCCGGGCTCTTCGTTCCAGTGCTCAACACTGCCGCCGGCATGGGTGATCTCGTATGGCGCCATGGTGGCGTCACCCACAAAGACAACTTTGTAGTCATGGCTGTACTTGTTGAGGATATCCAGCGTCGACAGTCGCTCACTCATGCGTCGGCGGTTGTCCTTCCAGACCGACTCATAGATAAAGTTGTGAAAGTAAAAGCTCTCGAGGTGCTTAAACTCTGTGCGCGACGCAGAAAACAGCTCTTCACACACTTTCACATGCGAATCCATCGACCCGCCGATGTCCAAAAACAACAGCACCTTGACCGTATTGCGGCGCTCTGGGCGCATTTTGATATCGAGCATGCCGCCATTGTGAGCGGTCGAGCGTATGGTGTGGTCGATATCCAGTTCTTCTTCCGACCCGGTGCGAGCAAACTTTCTTAATCGGCGCAGCGCCATTTTGATATTGCGCGTACCCAGCTCTACCGAGTCGTCGAGGTTTTTATATTGCCGCTCGTCCCAAACTTTCTTGGCCTTCTTCTTTTTGCCGCGGCCAACGCCACCCGGGCCGCTTTGGCCTTCTTGGTCAGCATTACCCTCGTCACCGTCTTTGCCTTCTTCACCGGCTTTCGATTCCGCTTCTTCCTTAGCCTTCTTGAAAGCCTCGATCAGCTTTTCCAGCCCGCCTAGGCCTTCAATCTCTTTGAGATCCTCAGGCGAGAGCGACTTTTCGAACTCGTGACGTAGCCACTCGTCGGGTATCAGGCTTTCCAGCAGGCCGTGGAGATCGTCCAAGCCCTTAAAGTAGGCACTAAAGGCGCGATCAAACTTGTCGTAGTTTTTCTCGTCCTTGACCAGAGCCGTTCGACTGAGCAAGTAAAAATCGTCCAGATTGGCGTATACCAGCTGGCTTTTCAGGCCCATCAGCAAGTCCAACAGTTCGCGGATGGTGACCGGGACTTTGTACTTACGCAGGGTAAAGAAGAAGTTAATGAGCACGTTTTAGCCTCGACTGTCACGACGGTTCATAAATGCTAGGCGTTCAAGCAGGTGGACATCCTGCTCGTTCTTGACCAAGGCGCCGTAGAGCGGCGGTATTGCCTTACTGGCGTCGCGGTTGGTCAGAATTTCATCTGGGATATCGTCTGCCATTAAGAGCTTCAACCAATCGATGAGTTCTGAGGTTGAAGGCTTTTTCTTCAGACCGGGCACCTTGCGCACGTCGAAGAAAATCTCCATCGCTTCTTTGACCATGTCTTGCTTAACCGCCGGAAAGTGCACGTCAACGATTTGCTGCATGGTTTCTCGATCTGGGAAGTTAATGAAGTGGAAGAAGCAGCGGCGCAAAAAGGCGTCTGGCAGTTCTTTTTCATTGTTTGAAGTAATGATGACGATGGGGCGATGCTTGGCCTTGATCGTCTTACCCAACTCGTAAACAAAGAACTCCATGCGATCAATTTCTTGCAGCAGATCGTTCGGGAATTCGATGTCGGCTTTGTCGATTTCGTCGATCAGCAGCACGACACGCTCTTCCGCCTCGAAAGCCTCCCAGAGCTTACCTTTCTTGATGTAGTTAGCGATGTCATTGACGCGATCATCACCCAGCTGAGAATCACGCAAGCGTGATACCGCATCGTATTCGTACAAACCATTCACCGCCTTGGTGGTGGATTTGATATGCCACTCCAGCAGTGGCATACCCAACGACTTAGCCACCTCAATCGCCAGCATGGTTTTCCCGGTGCCTGGCTCCCCTTTTATCAGAAGTGGGCGCTCCAATCGCACAGCAGCATCTACCGCCATACTGAGTTCGTCGGTAGAAATATAGGAATCGGTACTTTCAAAAATCATGCAGAGCTCTCTTTTCCATGTTGGATAATTGGGATTGCCGCGCCCTTGAGGGAGTAAGCGTTTCGGCAGTGTTCATGGTTGGTAGCGCGCGGCTGCTAGGCGTTGAGCACCGATATCAAACACTGAGACCCGGATTGAAAATGTAACATTCGCTAGGCGCTCTTCCTTCGCTTGCGAACCCGAACTACTTTAATGGAGCCAGCGCGACCGACGCAACCTGCTTCGATTTACCTGCCCGCCACATCGCAGGCCATATTTCTACGTTTTTGAGCGTTTCCCAACGGCTGCCAAGATGCCATAGCACCCAGCGAAGACTGATACGAAAGTGAGCGGCAATAACGTTGCCATCATCCATATGGCATTCGTTGGGTTTCCTGCCGTTTGAAAGGAAGTTTCAAACAGCAGCACGATGAAAGCCGGGGCATACACATCTGGCGCACTGGGCACCGCTGCGGGCAATGTGAAGGCGACGAAGATCACAGCGACAATGGATAGTCGCAGGCTGCGACCAGCCACAGACCGAGTGCCGCCAATGCGTCTTAGCAAGGCGTTCAAACACCAAGCGCCAATAAAACCTGCAATGCCGATGGCCAACCACGCGGTTGGATATGCTGCGTAAAAGGATGTACTCATATTCCACTGCACTTAGATGTGGGGCAGCGTCGGCGTTGACGATTATTGATGTCGCTGATCCTCACATCTCTACCCAGCGAATAATCATGTCTTGCTCGTCGTCCTCGTCAACCTCTGACTCGGCCACCACCTTACCCTGCACCGAAATCTCAGCCTGGTGCACAGTTTCTGTCGAACCGCTTACCAAGGGGTGCCACCACGCCAGCGGGCGCCCCTCCGCGAGCGTGCGATAAGCACAGGACTTTGGCAGCCAGTGAAATTCACTCGCTCGATCTGGAGTCAACACCACGCAATTGGGAACCAAGGCGTGACGTCTCGGGTAGGCTGTGCATTGGCAGGAAGTCTGGTCAAGCAGATCGCAAACAAGGGCTGTGTAATGCACCTCTTCGGTTTCGTCGTCCTGCAGCTTAATCATGCAACAGCGGGCGCAGCCGTCGCAGAGGCTCTCCCACTCCTCGTTGGACATCTCTCCAAGGGTTTTGGTTTCCCAGAACGCTGTCATTCCGTGAGCCGCTCATGCAGAACTGGCGCATTACTCGGCGGCGGCAGCTGCAGCACGTAACCTTTTTCTTGGAGCCCTGCCAGCACGTCTTCGGCGTTGAGCCGCGACATCTTGAGGTCAGGTGTAATGGTCAGCTCCATGGCGAAAATTGCGCGACCAAAGAGCGCGCTGAGCTCGTCTGGCAGTGACGCCAAGTCGTCCTCTACAGGCAAATACAGATACGTATCGGCTTTCTTGGCGCTGCGGTAAACGGCTACTTCGCGGTACTTGAGTGGATCTTGTTTCATCGTGCTCACGTCAAATACACCTTACTCTAGCGAGACAAAATATCGCGGAAGTCATCACCAACGAGCCGCTCACGCCAACCCAAAAATAGCGGCGATAACTCACCCGTCTGCAAATACTGACGCAGGCAGAGTTCCACGTCCTTACGCCGTGCGAGCAATTCAGGGGCGATACCAAGGCTTTGCGCCTGTTCCGCGGCCACCGCGCGCAGCGCTTTAACCCGCGCACTTTGCGCCGTCGTGAGCGGTCGATCCAGCAACTCGGGCAGGGTTGCCTCACAGCCCTTGGCGTGGGCATCGACGAGCGCGTTGGCATATTTCTTAAAAATTGGTGGCGGCAGCAGGCTTCTCAGCATGCCCTGATTTACCGACGGTTCGCGGGCTAAGGTTAGCAGATGGTCATCCCAGACGAGACGATTACGCGGCAGATCAAAGTGACGCGCTGCGTTTTCGCGCCAGCGGCACAGTGCCTGTAAACGCGCTAACTCGCGTTGAGGCAGCTGCCACGCGCGTTTGACCTGGGCGTAGTAAGCGGCGGGGTCTGGCTCTTGGTACCTGCCCCTGATCGACATATCTTCAGCAAACCAGTCTGCGCGTCCGCTTTCTTGCATGGTCTGTTGCAGTACCCGGTACATGGGCACGAGATAGATCACATCGTCCGCCGCATAGGAAAGCTGTTCTTGGGTCAGCGGCCGCTGCAACCAGTTCGACCGTGTTTCTTGCTTATGTAGCTCCACACCCACACTGCGCTGCACCAAATTGGCATAACTGAGACTGTAGTCGACCCCAGTGAATGCGTTAGCGAACTGGGTGTCGAAGATCGACGTCGGCTGCACCCGCAAATGATGATTCAGCATCTCCAAGTCTTCTTGGCAGGCATGCATCACAATAACGACCTCAGGGTCTGTCAGGAACGCCATGAATGGCTGCCAGTCTTCGACGGTCAGCGGGTCGATCAGAAATACTTGGCTGCCAGACGCAACTTGATACAGACCAGGAATCGGATAGAAGGTATCCGTGCGTATAAACTCGGTATCAAGTCCCACACAGTTGTCCCAGCTCGCAACGGCATCTGCCAGTTCCTGGTCTGTTTCAATCCAAAAAACTGACGTCTCTTCTTCCCTGCAAGGCATGGGTAAGCGTTCCTCCATCGGTATATTCGATTTCACCACCCAAGGGCACACCATGAGCTATGCGGCTGATTTTGTTGACGGCGCCTGCCACCATCCGAGAAATATAGTGGGCGGTGGCCTCGCCTTCGACGGTGGGATTAGTCGCCAGTATGACTTCTTGCGGTGCGATCTCTTGGATGCGCGATTGCAGACGATCTAGCCCGAGCTGCTCTGGGCCAACGCCATCAATGGGCGAGAGTCGGCCGTGCAGCACAAAGTAGAAGCCGCGATAGCCTCCGGCCTGCTCTATTGCCAGCACATCGGCGGGCGATTCCACAACGCACAGCATGGTCGCATCGCGGCGCGTATCACTGCATACGCGACACACATCCGATTCCGTCAAATTTTGACAAACAGCGCAGCGTTTGACCGACTCCATAGCCTGCAGCAGCACATTGCCTAGGGCGGTACCACCATTGCGATTACGCTGCAGCAGGGTCAGCGCCATACGCTGGGCACTCTTCGGACCAACCCCCGGGAGTACCTGTAGCGCTTGAATCAGGTTATCGATCAGCGCCATTAAAAGGGCATCTTGCCAAACGGCAGATTCAGACCGGCGAGCATGCCTCCACCCAGCTCCTGCATTTTTTCCGCCTGAGCTTTTTCAACGCGGCGTACGGTGTCATTGCAGGCCGCCGCTAGCAGGTCTTCCAGCACGGACTTTTCCTCGCCGAGCACGGCAGGATCAATTTCGACCCGACTGACCTCGTGACGACCGTTCATCGTGACTTTCACCAAGCCCGCGCCGCTCTCACCCTGCACCTGCATCTGACCAATCTCGGCCTGTGCTTCCTGCATCTGAGCCTGCATCTTCTGGGCTTGTTTCATCATGTCGCCAAAATCGTTCATGTCGTGCGCTCGTTCCTGTCCGTGTGCATTCGGGAAATGTTCGTTGGGTTTGTGCATCGACGATTTTGGTGCCGCGCCAACGGTTACCATGAATCGTCCTACTATCTTTCTCTTAACTTTCTACTATCGTTCTAATGCAGATGTACTTCTTCCAGCTTGCCGTCGAAGTCTGCGAGCAGAGATTGCACCGTCGCGTCTTCGCGCATGGCCGCCTCAGCTTCCGCCTGCCGCTCGGCCCGCTGCCTCACCTTGCGCTGTGCTGGGGTTTCAGCGTTTGGTTCGCCCACTTCGACGCTCACGCTTACATTTTTGCCCGCAACCTCTGACAGGCCCCGCTGCAGATTCTGCACCTGGGCATCGTTCAGTAAGGTATCGTGCTCGCGGCTGAGCACCAGCATTATCGCGGAGTCACTAAAACTGACCGGCATAGAATGCTCTGCAATCATCTTGGCGACGCCGCCTAGGCTGAGTTCATCCACCATGGCATACCAGATGGCATACCAGCGTTCGGCGTCCGAGCCTGCCGCAACGACTGGCGCCCTCGCCTCTGTCGAGGGTGCATCATGGGATGGCTCAGCATCAGCCGATGAAGTCTCGGCAGCAGGTGCTCGCGGCGCTACATTGCCTGATCCATTGCCTGATCCGTTGCCTGATCCGTTGCCCGATCCATTGCCAGAAGCATTGCCAGTACCATTGCCAGTACTAGGGCCCTGAGACCTCTGCTCGCGCTCTGGCGTAAAAGCCAACAATCGCAGCAAGGTCATTTCAAAGCCACTACGCGGATCAGGCGCAATGGGCAAATCCCGCAAACCGACGAGCGCAATTTGATAGTAGAGCTGGAGTTCGTCGGCAAGGAAAGCACCGGTCTCGTTGGTCGTCGCCTGAGAGACCGCAGCACCGTGCAGGGCTTCCATCAAACCAGACAGGACGTCGGCAAAGTCGGCGTTGCGCTGCGCAAGCTCTGCCGTCAACTCCAGTAACCGCGGCGCAGACCCATCTTTGAGAGCCTCCATCAGCGCGGATATTTCGTCGCGCCCCACCACACCTAGCATGGTAATCACGTCGTCCTGAAGTAACTTACCTTGACCGAAAGCAATCGCCTGATCGGTCAAGCTGAGCGCGTCTCGCATGCTGCCCCGGGCGGAGCGTGCGATGACTTCAACGGCTTGCGTTTCAAAGGTGACAGCCTCATCACTCAAGACACCGGCGATGTAGTCTGTAATTGTCTGGGCGGTAATGTTCTTCAGCTGAAATTGCAGACAGCGAGACAGTACGGTGACCGGGACTTTTTTCGGATCCGTCGTCGCTAGCAAAAACTTCACATGCTCAGGCGGCTCCTCCAGCGTTTTCAGCAACGCGTTGAAGCTGGCAATGGAAAGCATATGCACTTCGTCAATGAGGTAGACCTTGTAGCGGCCACGCGTAGGCATGTACTGGGCGTTTTCCAGCAGGTCTCGGGTGTCGTCGACTCCGGTACGCGACGCAGCGTCTACCTCGATCAAATCGATGAAGCGGTTCTCTTTCACCTCGACACATATCGAGCATTCGCCGCAGGGCGTCGAGCTGACACCGCGCTCGCAGTTAAGGCTCTTGGCCAATATGCGTGCGATGGTCGTCTTACCCACACCACGAGTGCCGGTAAACAAATAGGCGTGGTGCAGGCGGTCATGGTCTAGGGCGTGAGTCAGAGCACGCACCACATGATCTTGGCCCACCAAGGCCGAGAAGCCGCTGGGCCGAAGTTTTCGTGCTAGTACTTCGTAACTCATGGGCGCTAGTCTAGCGCCGACCGCGTCAACGCTCCATGTAAGTTATGCATGAATAAAGACATCGCACCATTCGACCACAGGGCACTGGCCAGCTACTTCTCAACGTTCTTGGTGATTGGCCATCGAGGCGCTGCGGGACTTGCGCCTGAAAATACGCTGCCCAGTTTTCGCAGGGCTCTAGACATAGGATGTCAGGGCATCGAACTCGATGTGCATGCCGTGCACGACGCGACCGGCGAACAACAGCTCGTGGTGATTCACGATGACACGGTTGACCGAACCACCAACGGCCAAGGCCCAGTGAGCCGCCATACAGCCGAACACATTACCGAACTCGACGCGGGCGATGGCAATCGGATCCCCCGGTTGGCCGAGGTTACAGCGCTGGTCGCGGGGCATATCGCTGACACACGCCCTCTCATCAACATTGAACTCAAAGGCAAAGGCACAGCCGCGCCCACGGCGAGTTTTTTGCGCACCCATCCGGGATTCGCGGTTTTGGTCTCCTCTTTTAATCACGACGAACTCGCCGCATTTCGAAAGTGGGACGAGACCACACCGGTCGCCCCGCTCTTTGAGCGCGCCCGTGGCAACATACTCGAGACTGCAGCCAAGCTTGGCGCGAGCTGTATCAACCTGTCCAACCGTATGGCCAAGGCACCTGTCATAGAGCAGTGCAGTGAGGCAGGATTTCCCGTCTTGGTGTACACCGTGAACCAACCACACGATGCGCAGCGACTAAAAGCGATGGGCGTTGCAGGCGTATTCACTGACCGGCCAGACCGTTTGATAACGTTCAGCGCAAGATAGCTAGCGATCAAAATTGATGAATCGCCTACGAGATCTGTCGACAAAGCCCCAGCACTGTGGGCTACAATAGCGCTTCCGGAGAGGTGGCCGAGTGGCTGAAGGCGCTCCCCTGCTAAGGGAGTATAGGTTAATCCCCTATCGAGGGTTCGAATCCCTCTCTCTCCGCCATACAAATGAAGGGGCCTCTCGGCTCCTTTTTTATGCGCAATCAGCGGACGTGGCTAGCACAGAGCCTGCTCTGGCGGGTCTCGACAGATGAGTGCTTGCGAGCACGACGGGACGATCATCGCTGGCGCTATCAAGGGGAATCCATCTATGTCCACAGCAACTCATGCTGATCAAATCAAAGGCTATGGCACCAGCCGTTACCGAACTTATGTCCTCTCTGCACTGACGCTTATCTACATTCTGAATTTCGTTGACCGAGGCCTGCTCGCGGTGGTGGGTCCTGACCTCGTGCCTGAGCTGGGTATTTCCGATACCCAATTCGGCCTTCTAACGGGTTTCGGGTTTGCCCTTCTCTACACGATTGTCGGTATTCCTTTGGCGCGTTATGCGGACACCGGTCACCGTGTGTGGATTATGAGCGTATGCATTGCATTGTGGTCGATCATGACGGTGCTCTGTGGACTGGCAACCGAAGTCACAATCGGCTCAGTCACCATTGGCGCATTCTGGATATTGTTGGCGTGCCGGGTCGGTGTCGGTATCGGTGAGGCGGGTTGCACACCGCCTGCTAACTCGTTGATCGCAGATTATTATGCGCCAAGGGATAGGTCACAGGCGCTGGGTGTTTACGCGATGGGCGTCACACTTGGCACCATGTTTGCCAACTTGATTGGCGGCTGGGTGACCGATGCCTTCG